>Ga0163217_1056112_pt1 | contig 17422 bp, 13 predicted proteins | sample SynspAceP_FD_185933 | JGI IMG/M metagenome (GOLD analysis project Ga0163217, IMG submission 185933) | Saline lake microbial communities from Ace Lake in Antarctica - Synechococcus sp. Ace-P (PacBio error correction) | ecosystem: Environmental > Aquatic > Non-marine Saline and Alkaline > Saline ...
CAGGAATAAATCCAGAGGAATTTTTTAAACTTTTTAACTGCTGGTCAGCAAGCTAAAGGATTTGGGAATTGGGGCCCGGAAAATGTCCCCCCCCCTTTTTTTTGGTGATTCCTTTTGTTGGGGCTATTGGGTTAAAGGAGCCATTTTGGTCCTTATAATTTTTTCCATAATTGTTTGTTGGGTTGAAGTTAATAAGATAAAGCCTAAAAGAGGTTAAAATGCATCGATTTCTACTCCAATTAGTCGATGGAATTTTTTTTTTGAATCATATTGAATTATTTTTGGCATCTAAAATGGAACGGGAATTCAATAAGTCAAAATTTTTATTGTAAATTTTTGAATCGAGAACTGAATTAGAACGAATTCGTTGCTAATGAAAATAGCTCTCTTTTTCGCTTGAATGTGAACATCCAATTTTTAAGTGAACGTTCTTTTTTTTTGGCATTTCATCGGAATATTGAGTTTGGTTTTTTTTTATTGAAATGGGCGCAAATGGAAACACGCACGATTGGCAAACATGTTGTCCCAAAATTTTGAGGGAAGTGAATTTAGTTTGATTTTTTATCGGCTTTCCGAAATATCCCGCATCTTCAATTTTGATTACGGGCATTAAGACCCGTATGAAAAATTGTTGGTCCATTTAAAACCAGAGTTTTCTTCTCCAAGAAAGTTTTTCGTCTACGCCTGAAATTGCCATGCCTGTTTCCATGCTGTTATTCGAAGATCCAAACACGGTGTTTTGCGTTGGAAAAAGGCAATACTGCGAGTGGGTGATCGGCTATGAAGAAATTACTACTTTGGGTTACTTCGAGCAGTTTCCTAGAATTGCTTGAGCATCCCTACAGATTCTATCTGAGTCAACTGAAAAAGAATTGCTTTCACGAATCATCCCGTAGAAATCGCATACTTAAAAGAGCAAGGTAGGCTTTAAAACTATTATAATTTCTGACGAATAATTACCAGCGTAAAAATTGGAACTTTCAGAAGTTTGCCCGCTTTAAGCAATCTGACTAATGGCTGCTTTTTGTCGCTATTTTCAACGGATGGACCGCTTCTTTTACAGAATTTGGTAAACCATTTCGGATTGACAGGGGTCAAAAATTATTAAGCAGGATAATACAATTACCGAAACCTGTTTTCCAATGCGGCTTTGAAAAGCTCTCCTATTTAATAAAATCTTTAGAAAGGTAACCGGGCATCAACCCTTAGCTTTTAAGAAAAGCATCAATCATCGATTTTTGATCTAATACAATTTTTTTTTGTGATCCACTTTAATTTTAGACTTGCTAAAACGAAGTCCTTGGAAAACAGTCTCAAGTTTTTTCAATAAAATAGTAATTTTAAATTCGGCTAGTTAGGTTAAACCCCATACTTTAATTTTTTATGAAAAGCGAATGAACTCAAGCAATTTAAGAGAGGTAAAACATAAGCCTTGGGTTAAAACATCTTCAATTGGGATTATTACCTTAAGTTTTTTCTACTTTGCTTTAACAAGAATAGAATCCTAAATGGTTCATCCTCGCCTTTACTGGGGGGGAAGTAGGGAATGAACTGACTCCGGCTTTGCTGGAATTCCCATTAGCAGAAACCATCAAGAACGATTGGGAGAAAGTGTTCATTTTTTGATACCGGAAGATTCCCCAGTCCAGCGCAGGTAGAAACGGAGAGGAGTTTTTGATGTTTTAATAAAATGGATGGGGACGAAGTTTACATTCTTGGCTGCATGGTTTTTTAGTCTTGAAAGGTTTTGGTCTATCCTACTTCTGGGGGGTTTTTTAGTGGTCACTTCCGACACCATATTTTGGACGAGGTTTGAAAGAATGACTCCTGCCCGTTTTTTTGGCGAGATAGAAGATATTTCAATGAAGATTTCTCCGCCGACAGGTGTCCGCACTATGGGATTTTAAAAAATTTACTATATGAAGTAATAATTTTCATTGTTCCTTGGCATTGGTGGACGGGATTCACCATGTAACCAGCTATCCTGCTGCTTTTCCCCATTTCTATCTGACGCATTTTCGGCGATATGCAGTCTGCAAGAACCATTCATTTCTTTACCTCTTTGCGGTGGAAATCTTTTCTTATTATTGCCATCTTTTGATGATTATTTTGTCCTGGATTTAGCAACAGTTCGATACATGACTTTTAAGGAAAACAACCATGAAAAAGAAGCATTTGATCAACGACGCGGCAGCTATCACGAAGGTAATAGCAGCTCTTGGAGCTTTAATAATTCCAGGTTGCAAGCAACCCCTCCTCCTAACTACGGAATATTCTGCGGAAATGGGGGATAATTTTACATATGTAGCCCATCGTGCTTATTCCAGGTCAATTTTGGCCAAGGTAACCGCACCACGTATATTTTTCTTCTGCCTCGAACGGGTACAATCAACCCCGCAGATACTTCAAAAGCATATTTTAGCGAAAGTATGATCGATTACTGGCACACAAGGTTTTGAGAATTTTGGCAGCGTATCGTAGAGGGTCTTGTTGCGACCTACCGAATTATCTCTTTTCAACCAGCTTCAAGAGCTTTCCCGCCAGAACCCAAATAAAAGACATACTCTTGTGAAGAGGGATGGATCCGCTATTGGCAGACTGGACGGGATTTACCGCTAGGCCCTTGCTAGAGCATGTAGGGATATCGCCCAAAGCTTCGTTGGGTGAATTTTTACTCGTACGATGGATGGTTTTGGATTCTATTGATTGCTGATGCTTTTCATCCTCAACCTTATATAGGGCCTTAATGGAATGAAATGGAAAGAATCTCTCCATTTCCCAATGGAGCCACCGTTACGACCTGAGATTCGGAGAAACACATCGGATTTAAAAGCATGAAATATTTGGAGCGATTGTTGTTTCCGAAGAATACATTAGATCGCAGGAGATATTGGTTGGCTTGGTATAATGGTAATTTAATGTAGTTTAATATCCTTAGTTTGTAAATACTTGTGAATATCTTGCGGTATATATCTTCCGAACTTGATGTGATAGTTGACAAAGGAAGCAGCTGAAAAGTATACAAAAAGCGGGGTCTGAATTTTCTAAGTCCTAGTTTTTCGGGTTACAGAATACGTTAATCGATCTATCAGGGGGTTTAAAAGAAATACGGCCCGTGGAGATGTAAATCGGGAGTTTTGTCCAACCTGTTTAAAGTTTACCTCTGAAAAATACCACCCAAAACCATCCTTCCAGCACAGCGATGTGGTCATCCATCTTTATTTAGGTGCCGGTCGATAAGAAAAGCCCGTTCCGCCTTGCTTCGCAAGTGGGCATAGCTGATCATATTTTTTGGTGAAAGAGGTTCATTCCATTGGAAATAATATAATTTTTCTTTATCCCGTTATTTGTTTTGTAACGCCAAAAGCAAAGCAACATAATTCCCTTCTGCTGAATCCCGAATACATGGATTTTTTAATACCGAATTAGCGAATGGTTCGTGAGATAAAAAAAAATGCTTGCTAAACCATATGAGAAAGCGATTCTGATCAAATTTGAATTGGGTAGCTAATTTAATTACTAATACGGCCATGGAATTAAGCGGACTATATATTCAAATTCGCCATTCCACAAAATCGTAATTTTCAAACTTTGTTCCTATTCTTTCTCTTTCCCAACAGGAACCTGAAAAAAAAGATAATACTTCCTGCACGCTTCACGAGCTGTGTTTTCACTTAATCTCAAACTTTTCCATAGAAGCTGCCAATCCTTCTGTTGGCTTTCTGTCAGTCAGCCAAATAACCCGGGAAAATTGTGATTTACTGTTGGTATCGTAGTGTAAATATCCATTAACAAACCAGGCATTTCCATCATTGGTGTAAGGTCTTAGCCATTTAAGTAGTTTAGAACATACTGACAACTATCTGCAGTCAGGGTTGAAGTAAAAACTAGCGAGTTGATATTTTCCACTTCGTGATCAAAACTGTTGATAAAATCAAAACTGATCAATGGTGAAACTAGCCTTTAACCTTCACTGACACATCTCTTGGAGCAAATTTCAAATTCAGGTTCTGGTCAAATCATCATCAATCCCCAAATAAACAATTACAAAAATACTAACAGTTTTGTAGGGTTTTCATACTTGAAAATGAATATGATGTACAGATTATTTTACTTTGAGAACGATCTTTAGTTTGTTTGTTACGGTAATCTTGATTTTGGTTGGGTGTTAATTTTGCCGCGTTCTCGTTTTTTTTAAGTAACATATTTGATTTTTTTCTATTTCTAAAAAATACCACCAAGCCATCCTTTCCGGCTACGGCAATAATCCAGTTTTTCCCCCATATTATTCAAGTCACCAGTGGAGAAATAAAGGCCGGTAACCTTTGGGCCTTCGCAAGTGGGCCATAGCTGATCATATTTTTTAGTGAAGAGGTTCCATTCCATTGGAAAAATAACAAGCCAGCTTCTTCTTTTCCTCCAGGATCCTTTGCCGTTATGGGCGCGGTAACCGTTTCCCGGTTAGGAGTTCCATTTTGCCGTCAACCGTCAGAAATTCGCGCCATTGCAATGGTATGATTTGGGATTGAAAAGATCTAATTTTATGTGTGATAAAGGTGATTTCAGTCCCGGTTTTCTTTTGCTCTAGCATCGAAAGGCGTAGTCATGTCCTTGACCTAACAATTAAATCGGCTAGAACATCGCTTATTGACATCGGTTAACGATAAATCGGGATGCCTCGCAATCTCCCAACTGAAAAACGGGATGGATGAATCCATTTCCAGTTTTCTAACAGATTTTCCGGTGCTTCTAGCCAACCGTCAGAAATAATCAGTCACCCGGCCATCGCCCATTGACAATCACCGAAACCCACATGACCCTTGCGTCTCCAAACCGGCATCCTTCTTGAATTTCTTCTGAGCTATTTTTTGATAATAGGCCAGTGTTTTTCGAGAGTGTTTGCCACATCTCCAAATGTCCATCTCCATTGATGTCCTCCCAAGCTTTGCATCGTTTTTTTCGAATTGCAGTTTCTGCGATTAAGTGGATAGGCCATTCTTTGGAACTGCAGGATCCTCTTTCCAGATCGAGTTTAAACCTTCAAACCAGCCGCCCGGTGATAAAGTCCAATCGCCCAATTCTTCATTTACATCTCATGGAATGGTCCCAAAATCCCCTCGTAATACTCCCAAAGCGTTTTGACTTGCCCGATTCAATACTTCCTGTCGTGATTCGGGGCTTTGTACCAAACTTCCTGATACCAGATCTGGATTTTCATCATTAATCCACGTCGATGATTCCGACAGACTCAATAGCTTTCGAAGGCGATGAGGTTGTTTTTCGAAGGAAATAGTTTGTGCTTTTGCAGAAAAAAGAGCGATGAAAGGAGGGGCGTTAACAGATATTTCATGAATCAAGAATAGGGGAATTGTTGAATAAATGATCCTGTGGATAAATCCCTGTTGTCGATTTTAGAATGACTAATACGATTTACGAGATTATTTAAGTACTTTTAACCATTCAATGACGTGGTGTCCGATATCTGAAAGCAATCTTTCAACGATTCCAACCGTACAAACTTTCAGTTATCCAATTCTCCAAGGCTAGATGGCCCACATCTCCATTCTCCCTTCTCTCAACTCTCCTAATCTACCATTCTCCCATTCTCCATTTTTTAAATTCCATCACTTCTCCATCGGATGAATCTTAACAATTTCTGAGCATTCCAGAAGTCTTGCTTATCCTTGATTTTTTCTCGGATTTTTTTTGACCAAATCAGGTGATATTGGGCGGACGCCCATTATTTCCAAAGGAAAATTTTCGCACATAGGTCAGAACGGCTGCTATTTTCGGTATCGTCTAACATGCCTTCATAGGGAGTCATCGGGTACTTGGCCAGGATAGATTTTTGCCTGCGACTTTCCATTTCTCCCATAAATGCCTTCAATACGATCTTGATCATCCGTTCGGGACTGGCCAGTCACCAAGGCGTCCCTCGAAGTTGGAGGGAATTGTGAGCCAGAACAGTCCCACCTCGCATGCGGATTGGTGACAGGGTGGAGCAAAGAAGCCCTTCAACGCGCATAGATTTCTTTTTCCTAACCAAACAACTTCCCGATCCGCAACCAGTCAATGAGGAACCTTGATGTCTTTCTTCTTTTCTGAGTGACGCGAAAGCACCATTCAAATGTGCCACGGCTGTTTCAAGTGTGCCTTTGATCAACTATTAATCCTGTGGTGTGCCTTTTTTCAGCTTCTTCTAAGATGGGTAATCCCCTTTTTCTCTCGAAGCCAGCTAGCCCGCCACGATTGCTTCCATTCGTACTTGACCATTTGATCTTTGCCGCCGCCATCGTAGCTCGCTTGATCTTTGGACTTGGTGCAGTGTAGCGTACTACTCCCGAGTAGCAGCAGCGGCACACCGATGATTCGTGATTTTGCCATTTGGTTCCCAAAAGCTCTTTGGATCCACTTGATTTGCTCCCCAGTAACCAAAAGTGCTCAGTCGATTATGCTCATAATTTCGGCATCATTCTGATCCACAGTTTTGCTACCAATTTTTACAGCTGAGGTACTTCACCTTTTTTCTCTTCCACGCAATTCCGCGACGGGTGGCGACTAGCGAGTTCTGTATTCCGGTAATTTTAGATTTTCCATAATTCCCGGGATACTTGCACCGTCATTTTTGGCTGGAGTGATTAAGGGTTGCCTCGGATAAGTCTCCGATAGATTCTTCATGGACATGATCTCGGTTTAGTGGAATCACGGGCATTGTGCTGCATGTGACCAATCAGGACTATTATGGCAATCTACGATATCGAGCGAACATCCGGCGCAAATTCCAGTATCGACTGGACGGAAATTACGATCTGTAGAGTGACAAGGGTTCCTGGGCGGATTTAGTGTGAAACCCCGTCGTCTTTCACCATTTGAATGTTGTTTGGTGCGAGGAAGCCAATAGTGTTTTATGTGATCATATCTCCCTGTTACTTCATCAGGGAAGTGGCGGCTATGGATGAATTCCAATCCTGATGTAAGGAACGAACCCCATCTGGGCTTTTTTCGATCAAGTTTGGACCCTTGTAATTGGCATTACATAGCGAGGCAAAGTTGATTCCTGGAAGCATCCAGTTTACATTTGGCCCGAGGTTTTCTGCGTAGAAAATTTTGTCCCAGTTATCAAAAAGCAATTCCCAGGGTTTGGGATATTTCACCTGATTGACCTCGCTCGAGCTGATGGAGCTGAGGTTGATACCTGTTAAAACCCCATTCGTTGCACGAACTGGCCATAAAGATGTCTCCACGTTGGAATGTAAAAATACGCCTTCAGCCATGGAGAATCGCTTTCCGGAATTCATACTGTGGTGAAGGCGAAATCGCGTGGTGTGGTTCATGATACATCAATCCACTCAAAAAATTTTTTTCGTCTGCCTTATCATCTCCGTCATCATCGATCAAAGGAATCAAATCATTTTCCCTGAGAGACATAGCACTCCTTCGGCGGCTATTCGAATCCACCGGAAGATGTTGGAAAGCTCATCTGAGAATGTGGTTTGCTATCTGCTTTACGCATCATTGGTCCGTGTCTTCGAGAATAATCGCTTATGCCTTTGGTCGTGGTCACCTGGCTTGTAGTGTGGAATAGCTTGGCATTGTGGCTACCCAAAATCCCTTTATTGTCAAGGAAAGCTGAATCGGATTTGCCTAAATCTGGAATTTCGGATCGGAAGCGAAAGTCAATTTTTAGCGGGGCAGTCTTGATTTCTTTCAAAGCGCCTCTTCTCCATATTTATATTCCCAAGCTTCCGTTTTGATTTCGGGTTAAAATTGGCTTTTGTAAATCATCTGGAAGAGCTTTTGGGTTTTCGCATCTGCTACTGCCAGAATCTTGCGTTCGCCTTTGTCGCCATCCAGATTGCGGTATCCCGAATTGCCTGTCATTTGGCGATTTTCCGCTAATTCAAGGGTAATTGTCAGGTCCGAAGTGGATCATACCTTCTTCAATACATGACCTCCCGTTGGGCGATTTTTAATAATCATTTTTTTCCAAGTCAATTCTTTTCTATTACCGCTTCTGCAAACTTAAGCTCCTGTCCACAATTGGCTTGCGCTTTAACCTCCAAAAGGTTTCGTGCCCGCAAGTAAGTTTTTTGAAAGTTTTTCATATCCATCCTCATTAAGCTTGCCGATCCGTCTATGGTAAGATCAACTCCGATTCGGCGTACCATTTTAGACTTGGGGTAAAGCGTTTTTTACGAAAAGCACTTAATTCAGAGCGGGCCATTTTCAGCCATGGCCTCAGTGTAATTTTCAATCAACTCGTTTTGAGCTTTACCGTCAGGCACATCAATTTCCCGGATAAGTCTTCCATAGCTATGGCGAAACAAAAGCCAATTGAGGTAAGGTATCGCATCTGGTATTCTCCTGGTCGTTTTGCTATGGCTTATCAAGCATACCAGTTCAGCTTTTGATGTCTAGACTGCTTTGGCCTTGACAGACTCATTGAGCCAAAGAACCCAATCACACAATCTGTTTCATCGGGTGAGCCATTCGTCTGGTTTTTTCCCAAAAACCTTCACTTCCCGATGGGTAAGCTATTCATCCTGAAAATCTTTAAGCTCCTGAAGCCCAAGGATCCTTCGTCCCAGATCTCGGCCGAAAACACCGGCGTATCGGCAGGGTCGAGAGATTGCGGATGAAACTCAGTTCTTTCTGAAATCGCGGTTTGTAAAGCTCAGTTAAAATCGGGGTATGCATCATCCTCGAGCAAGGTTATTTCCGACTAGGGCAATGGTGGAATTTGGATTCAGCTGAAGTTTTTTGGTCAGGATTATACATGCAAAAAAATGAGGCTAATCAGATGAAAGCCGGATCGGGCTTTAAAGGGCGAAAGATTGAATTATAGTAGGGTTTTAGATACTATGCAGTATACGATATGCATCGAATTTCAAAAAGGCTTTTTTCCTAACGGCTATATTATATATTATTAATGTATACATAATTATAATACTTAAAAGAATATATAGTTTTAAAAGGTATTCTATCCTGTCCTGTGAATATAAATTTTAAAGAATGGCTAATTTCATTCTCATATAAAATAGTTGCTTCTTTAAGTGAGGATTTTCCCGTCCTGTCCCTAACCTTGATATAAATAGCTGATTATTAATTGTTTTTGCAGGATTGTACAGGATAGGGTTTGAAATTCCTAAGGTAATTTTTTTTTTCCTTTCATATTGGAGGGCTAAATGTTATATAATTTCAATCAATGGGGGAGTCCTATTAAAAATCAACCCTATCCTGTCCAATCCTGCAAAAACAATTAAATAATCACATTTAATCAGGTAGGGACAGGACGGGAAAATCTCACTTAAAGAAAGCAACTATTTATATGAGAAAATGAATTAGCCCATTTCTTTAAAATTAATATTCAACAGGCACAGGATAGAATAACCCTTTTACTATAATATCTTTTTAAGTATTATATTATTTATACATTCAATTAATATTAAATATAGCCGTTAGAAAAAAGCCCTTTTTGAATTTCGATGCATACAATCGTTCATACTGCATAGTAATCTAAAACCCTACTATGAATTCATTCTTTCGCCCCTTTAAGCCGATCGCTTTCATTCTGATTAGCTCATTTTTTTTTGGCATGTAACCTGACCAAAACTTCAGCTTGAATCGAAATTCCACCATTGCCCTAGTCGGAAATAACCTTGCTTCGAGATATGCTTACCCCGATTTGAAACTGAGCTTTACACGGCGATTTCCCAAAAAAGAAACTTGATCATCCGCAATCTCTGCGACCCTGCCGATACGCCGGGTTTTTCGGCCGAGGATCTGGGACGAAAAGGATCCTTGGGCTTTTCCCAGGAGCTACGATTTTCAGATTGAATACGCTACCCCATCGGGAGTGAAGGTTTGGAAAAAGCCAGACGAATGGCTCACCGATTTGAAAGCAGATGGGTGATTGGTTCTTTGGCTCAATGAGTCTTTTCAAGGGCAAAGCAGTGTCTAGACAATTTATCAAAGCTGAACTGGATGCTTGGATTAAGCATAGGCAAAACGAACAGGAAAACAATGGCGATACCTTACCTCAATTGGCTTTGTTTCGCCAATAGCAATGGAAGACCTTATCGGGAAAATTGATGTGCCTGACGGTAAAGCTCAAAACGAGTTTTGATTGAAATTTACACTGAGGCCATGGCTGAATGGCGCTCTGAATAGGTGCTTTTCGTAAACGCTTTTACCGCCCAAGTCTAAAATGGTAACCCGATCGGAATTTTGGATCTTACCCTTAGCGATCGCAGCTTAAGAGGATGATATGAAAAACTTTCAAAACTACGTTGCGGACGAACTTTTTTGGAGGTAAGCGCAAGCCAATGTGGAACAGGAGCTAGTTGCCAGAAGCGGTAATGAGAAAAGAATTGGCTTTTGGAAAAATGATTAATAAAATCCCCAACGGAGTTCATGTATTGGAAGAGGGTAGTGATCCATTCGGACCTGACAATTACCCCTTTGAATAGCGAAAATCCGCCCAAATGACAAGCACTTCCGGGATACCGCAATCTGATGGCGACAAAAGCGAACTCAAAGATCTGGCAGTAGCAGATGGCGAAAAACCCAAGCTCTTCCAGATGTACAACCAATTTTAACCCAGATCAAAAACGGAGCTTGGAATATACAATATGGAGAAGAGGCGCTGAAAGAAATCAAGACTGCCCCGGCTTAAAATTGAGCTTTTCGCTTCCCGAGTCCGAATTTCCAGAATTTAGCAAATCCAGTCAGCTTTCTTTGAACAATAAAGGGAAGACTTTTGGGTAGCCCATGCCAAGCTAATCCCCACTAACAACCAGGTGGATCCCACGACCAAAGGATAAGCTGATTATTCTCGAAGACACGGACAATGATGGTAAAAGCAGATAAGCAAACCACATTCTCAGATGAGCTTCACATTCCCGGTTGGATTCGAATTAGCCGCGAAGGATCCTAATGTCTCTCAGGAAATGATTTGATCGCTTTTGATCCGATGATGACGGAGATGATAAGGCAGACCCGAAAAGAAATTTTATTGGAGTGGATTTCTGAATGATCATTGATACACACCAACCGCGATTTCGGCCTCCACCACAAGATAATCCGGAGCATCTCATGGCTGACAGGCGTATTTTACATTCCCAACGTGGAGACATCTTATGGTCCAGTTTCGTGCAACGAATGGGGGTTTTTAACAGGTATCAACCTCAGCGCCATCAGCTCGAGCGAGTCATCAGGTGAAATATCCCAACCCTTGGGGAATTGCTTTGATAACTGGCGGACAAAATTTCTACGCAGAAACTCGGGCCAAATGTAACTGATGCTTTCCAGGATCAACTTTGCCTCGCTATGGTAAATTGCAATTACAAGGGGTCCCAAACTTGATCGAAAAAGCGCAAGATGGTTCGTCCTACATCAGGATGGGACTTCATCCATAGCCGCCACTTCCCTGATGAGTAAGGGAATATGATCATCATAACACTATATGGCTTCCTCGCACCAAACAACATCAAACATGTGGAGACGAAGTTTGGTTTTCACACTAAATCGCCAGGGACCTTGTTCTACTCTATCAGATCGGTAATTTCGTCAGTCGATATGGAATTTCTGGCGCCGGATGGTTCCGCTCTATATCGTAGATTGGCATAACTATCCTGCATTGGTCCCACATGCAGCACAATGCCCGTGATCCACTCCGAGATCATGTCCATGAAGATCTATCGGGTGGACTTATCCGAGCAGACCCTTAATCACTCAGCCAAAATTGACGGTGCAAGTATCCGGAATTACTGGAAAATCTAAAATTACGGAATACAGAAACTCCGCTAATCGGCACCCGTCCGCGAATTGCGTGAAGAGAAAAACGGTGAGTTTAACCTCAGCTGTAAAAGTTTGGGTAGCAAACTTGGATCAGAATGATGCGAATTATGAGCATAATCCGACTGGAGCACTTTGGGTTACTTGGGGAGCAAATCAAGTGGATCAAGAGCCCTTTTGGGCCAAAATGGCACCAATCATCCGATCATCGGGTGCGCTGCTGCTACTTCGAGTAGTAACGCTACACTGGTCACCAAGTCAAAGAAATCAACGGCGAGCTAACTGATGGCGGCGTCCCGCCAAAGTATCCAAATGGTCAAGTACGATGGAAGCAATCGTGGTCGGCTAGCCTGGCTTCCGAGAGAAAAGGATTACCATCTTGAGAGCTGAAAAGCAACCACAGGATACATAGTTGGATCAAAAGGCACATCTTGAACAGCCGTGGCACATTTTGAATGGGCCTTTCGGTCACTCAGAAAAGGAGAAGACATCAAGTCCTCCATTGACTGGTTCGGATCGGGAGTTGTTTGTTTTAGGAAAAGAAATCTATGCGCGTGAGGGCTTCTGCCTCCACCTGTCACAATCCGATGGAGGTGGACTTTCTGTTCACAAATTCCTCCACTTCGAGGACGCCTTGGGTGACTGGGCAGTCCACGAACGGATGATCAAGATCGTATTGAAAGGCATTATGGGAGAAATGGAAGTCGCAGGCAAAATCTATCCTGTCTCCCCCCAAAAGTAACCGATACTCCTAATGAAGGCATGTTAGACGATACCGTAAATAGCAGCCGTCTTGGAACCTATGTGCGAAATTCCCTTTGGAATAATGCGTCGCCAATATCACCTGATTTGGTCAAAAATCCGAGAAAAATCAAGGATAAGCACGACTTCTGGAACATGCTTCAGAATTGTTGAAGATTCATCCCGATGGAGAAGTGATTGGGAATTTTAAAATTGGGAGAATGGAGAATGGTAGATTCGGGGAGATTGAGAGAATGGGAATGGAGATGTGGCCTCTAGCCCTGGAGAATGGATAACTGAAAGTTTGTAGTTGGATCGTTGAAAGATTGGGCTTTTCAGATTCTGACACCACGTCATTGTTTTAATGGTTAAAGTACTTTAAAATCTCGTACATCGTAAATTAGTCCATTCTAAATCGCCAAGAGGGATTTACCACAGGATTCATTTTATTCAACATTCCCCCTATCTTGATTCATGAATATCTGTTAACGCCCTCTTTCATCGCTCTTTTTCTGCAAAAGCACAAACCTATTTCCTTCGAAAAACAACTCATCGCCTTCGAAAGCTAGAGTCTGTCGGATCATCCGACGTGGAAATGATGGAAATCCAGTCTGGTAATTCAGGAAAGTTTTGGTACAAAGGCCCCGAATTCATCGACAGAAAGTATCGATCGGGCAAAGTCAAACGCTTGGGGAGTATTTACGAGGATTTTGGGTACGCATTGCCATGGATGTCAATGAAGATGGGCGATGGACCTTTATCAACCGGCGGCTGGTTTTGAAGGTAAACTCATTTGCGAAAGAGAATCCTGGCAGTTCAAAGAATGGCCCCTATCCACTTAATCGCAGAAACTGGCAATATCGAAACGATGCCAAAGCTTGGGCATCAATGGAGTGGGACAATTGGAAAAGATTGTGCCAAACAACTCCTCGAAAACCACTGGGCCTAATTTATCAAAAAAACTAGCATTCAGGAGAATTACAAGAAGATGCCGGTTTGGAGACGAAGGTCATGGTTTGGGTTCGTGAATGTAATGCGATGGGCCGGGGTGACTTGATTATTTCTGACGTTGGCTAGAACACCGGAATCTAGAAACTGGGAAATGGATTCCATCATCCCGTTTTTTTCCAGTTGGAGATGCGAGCATCCACGATTATCGTAACCCGATGTCAATAGCCCGATGGTCTAGCCGTTAATTGTAGGTCAAGGACATGACCTACGGCCTTTCATGGCTAGAGCAAAAGAAAACCGGGACTGAAATCACCTTTATCACACATAAACATAGATCCTTTCAATTCCCATATCATACCATGCAGGCGCGATCTGGACGGTGACGGCAAATGGAACTCCTAACCGGAAAGCGGTACCGCGCCCATAACGGCAAGGAATCCTGGAGGAAAAGAAGAAGGCTGGCTTTGTATTATTCCAAATGGAAATGGAACCTCTTTTTTCACTAAAAATATGATCAGCTATGGGCCCCACTTTGGCGAAGGCAAGGTACCGGCCTTTATTTCTCCACTGGTGACTTGAATAAAGAGGGAAAACTGATATTGCCGTAGCCGGAAGGATGGCTTGGTGGTATTTTTCAGAAATAGAAATCACTTTGTACTTAAAAAAAACGAGAAACGCCGCAAAATACACCCAACCTAAATCAGGATTACCGTAACAAACAACTAAAGAATCGTTCTCAAAAGTAAAATAATCTGGTACATCATATTCATTTTCTAAGTATGAAACCCTTACAAACTGTTAGTAAATTTTTTGTAATTGTGGTTATTTTGGGGATGTGATGAATACTTTGACAGGAACTGACCTTTGAATTTGCTCAAGAATGTTCAAGTGAGGGGTAAAAGGGCTATTTCACATTGATCAGGTTTTTTGATTTTATCAAAGTTTTGATCACGAATGGAAAATATCAATCTCGCTAGTTTTTACTTCAACCCTACCTCAGATAGTTTTGTCATATGTTCTAACTACTTTAAATGCTAAGACCTACACCAAATGATGGGAATGCCTGGTTTTGTTAATGGATATTTACAACTACGATACCAAAGTAATCACATTTTCCCGAGTTTATTTTTTGGATGACTGACAGAAGCAATCAAAGGATTGGCTAGCTTCTATGGAAAAGTTGAGATTCAGTGAAACACAAGCCTCGTGAAGGTGCAGGAAGTATTATCTTTTTTCAGGTTCCTGTTGGGGAAAGAGAAAGAATAGGAACAGAAAGTTGAAATTACGATTTTGTGGAATGGGCGGAAATTGAATTAATATGTTCCGCTAATCACATGGGCCCCGTATTAGTAATAAATTAGCTACCCAATTCAATTTTGATTCAATCGCTTTCCTCATATGGTTTTTAGGCAAGCATTTTTATCTCACGACCATTCGCTAATCGGTATTAAAAAATCATGTATGTCGGGATTTCCAGCAGAAGAATTATGTGCTTTTCTTTTGGGCGTAAACCAAATAACGGGATTAAGGAAAATATATTCATTCCAATGGAATGGAACCTCTTTCACCAAAAATATGAATCAGCTCTGGCCCCACTTGGGCGAAGGCACGGAAACGGGGCTTTTCTTATCGACGCGGCGACCTAAATAAGATGGGATGACCTACCATCGGCTGTGGCGGGAAGGATGGTTGGTGTATTTTTTCAGAGGTAAACTTTAAACAGTTGACAAACCCCGATTTTACATCTCCAACGGGCCGTATTTCTTTAAACCCCCTGATAGATCGATTACGTATTGTAATCCAAAAACTAGACTTAGGAAATTCCCGACCCCGCTTTTGTATACTTTTCATCGCTGCTCCTTTGTCAACTATCACATCAAGTTCGGAGCATAATCTAACCGCAAGATATTCACAAGTTTTTACAAACTAGGAGATTAAACTACATTTAAATACCATTATTACAAGCCCACCAATATCCCCTGATCTATGTTATTCTTCGGAAACAACAATTCGCTCCAAATATGTCAATGCTTTTAAATCCGATTTGTTTCTCCTCTCAGTCGTACGGTGCTCCATGGGGAATGGAGAGAATTCTTTCCACTTCATTCCATAGCCAATAAGGTTTGAGGATGAAAAGCACCAGCAAAATCAATAGAACCCAACCATCCATCGTACGAGTAAAAATTCCCCACGAGCTTTGGGCGATATCCCTACATGCTCTAGCAAGGTGCCTAAGCGTTAATCCCGTCCATTCTGCATAGCGGTCCCATCCCTCTTACAAAGTATGTCTTTGGTTATTTGGGGTTTCTGGCGGGAAAGCTCTTGAGCTGGTTTAAAGAATAATCGTAGGTCCGGGCAAACAAGACCCTCTACGGATAGCTGCCAATTCTCAACCTGTGGTGCAGTAAGCGATCATAGCCTTTCGCTAAAATATGCTTTTTGAAGTATCTGCGGGGTTGATGTACCCGTTGCGGGCATGGAAGAATCATCACTGGTGCGAGTATTCCTTGGGCCAAAGATTGACCTGGAAGTAAGGCAGCGATGGGCTACATATTGTAAAATTATCCCCATCCGCAGAATATTCCCGTAGTTAGGACGGCAGGGTTGCTTGAACCTGAATTATTAGAGCTCCAAGAGCTGCTAATCTGTCGTGATAGCTGCGCCGTCGTGTGATCAAATTTGCTTTCTTTTTCATGGTTGTTTTCCCAAAGTCATGTATCGAAACTGTTTCTTAAATCCAAGACAAAATAATCTCAAAAGATGGATAATAAGGAAAGATTAGCGCAAAAGAGGTAAAGAAATGAATGGTTCTTGCAGACTGATATCGCGCCGAAAATGGTCAGAAGAAAGGAAAGCAAGTGATAGCTGGTGACATGGGTGAATCCCGTCACAATTGCCACGGGAATACAATGAAAATTATACTCATTAGGTAAATTTTTTGTAAAATCCCATAGTGCGGACCACCGTTCCGCTCTTTGTCGGCGGAAGAAATCTTCAATTGAACAATGATCTTCATATCTCGCCAAAACGGCAGGAAGTCAGTTTCTTTCAAGCCTCGGCCAAATATGGTGGTCGAAGTGACCACTAAAAACCCCCAGAAGTAGATAGACCAAACCTGTCAAGACTAAAAACGCATGCAGCCAAGAAATTGTAAACTTCGTCCCATCCATTTTGATTAAACATCACTCCTCCGTTTCTACTCGGCGACTGGGGGAATCTTCCGTATCAAAAATGGAAACACTTTCTTCCCAATCTGTTCTTTGATGGTTTTCTGCTAATCGGGGAATCCAGCAACCCCGCCGGAGTCAGTTCTTCCTACTTCCCCAGTAAAGGCGAGGATGAACATTAGGATTTCTATTCCTGTAAAGGCAAGTAGAAAAAACTTTAGGTATAATCCAATGAGATGTTTTAACCCAAGGCTTTAATGTTTACCTCTCTAAATTGCTTGAGTCAATTCGCTTTCAATAAAATAAGTATGGTTTAACCTAACTAGCCGAATTAATGTAAACATTTTATTTGAAAACTTGAGGACTGTTTTCAAGACTTCGTTTTAGCAAGTCTATAAATTAAAGTGATCACAAAAAAAATTTGTACTTAGATCAAATCGATGATTGATGCTTTTTCTAAAAAGCTAAGGGGTTTGATGCCCTTACCTTTCTAAAGATTTTATTAACGTAGAGATGCTTTCAAAAGCCATTGAAAACAGGTTTCGGTAATGTTATTATCCTGTCTTAATAAGTTTTTTTTGACCTGTCAATCCGATAATGGTTTTAACAATTCTGTAAAAGTAAGCTTGGTCATCCGTTTAAAATAGCCGACAAAAAGCAGCAATTAAGTCAGTATTGCTTAAAGCGGGCAACTTCTAAAGTTCAATTTTACGCTGGTAATTATCGTCCAGAAATTGATAGATAGTTTAAAGCCTACCTTGCTCTTT
>Ga0163217_1007701_pt1 | contig 17416 bp, 9 predicted proteins | sample SynspAceP_FD_185933 | JGI IMG/M metagenome (GOLD analysis project Ga0163217, IMG submission 185933) | Saline lake microbial communities from Ace Lake in Antarctica - Synechococcus sp. Ace-P (PacBio error correction) | ecosystem: Environmental > Aquatic > Non-marine Saline and Alkaline > Saline ...
AGAGAGGATGGATGGAGAAAAACACACAAAAAAAAGGGAAAAGGGGCCCCCCCTTTCTTTTTGGGAAAAACAAATTGGGGGTTTTTAAAAAAAATTTCAGAAAACAGAAAAAAAATAAGTTTTAAATGGGTATAACAGTTTTCCAAAAGATAGTTTTCGATAAGTTGAAAAAAAAGTTGGTTTTTTACCAAGAAAGAAAATGCGCAAAAACAGTCCCAATTGCAATCAGTAGCATATCAAAATGGTTTTATCTCCCTAAAAATGAAAACTTTCCCCTTTTTTTTTTGGAAAACATAGCGGTAGAGCAAGATTGGGACCCCTCTAATGCAAAATGAAAACTTAATGGACTTTGGGGATGATTTTAAAAACTAGAAGAAACGGGAAAAGATAGCGGAAATTAATTTGAGAAGGTTATTATGAACAAGATTTTTTTTGGTTTTTTTTTGGGTGGTATTCAATAAGTGGATTTTTGTTCGGGCCTTATCCCTCTGAAAGATATATATGAAAAAAACCTTGATGTGAAGTAGTTTTTTTCCGAGTTCTTTGAATGCAAAAATTCAAAGGTGATAAAAATAAATTCAGATCTTAAGCTGTTACCTAAGCCAGTGGTTTTTAAAGAATCTGAAATTTCCATTATAGAATCCTGGATTATTGGCTTTAATTAAAACCTCAGATATTTAAAAAGAAAATCGTCTCGTGGCATACCTATTGGTTTTTTTAGACATTGCAAAACAAAGCAAGTTACGACGTCTCAAAAACCTATGGGTTATTCGAAAGTTATGGGAAAAGATATGTTGCTATATCGTTTAATATTCTGATGTGTGGTGAAAGTTTCGGCCGGTAATGTAAATTTATTTAATTTAAAAAGAGGAGGTTTTTATAATTCAATGAGGGCTTTATTATTGAGATGCTTGCCCAGAGAATGTAAAAGAGGTCTTGTCGATTTGACCTATCGAGGTCGATTACACTGGTTTCAGATGATAAACGAGGGAAATACTAGGAAAGTGATTGTTCCTGCGTTTATAAGGATCAACAGGAAATTAATTTAAGGTGAGATGAATCAGATTTTTATCAAGTAATTGAAATGATAAGTAGCTTGGCGCAGTTTGAATTTTAAGGTTTGATTCCCCAAAGAGTTTTAAAAAAAGATATAAGGAAATTGAATGAAAAAAATATGGTGCAATCATTTTTAATAGCCCCTCCTTTTTACGTAATGCTGATGAAATGTAAAGTAACTACAAATTTTTATGGCAGAAAGTGGGATCGTATATCGCTACCTTAAGAAGACGATAAGTGTAATTTAACGGTGGTTATATGGAAAATAATGAAATTCATCGCTATTGCAAATTCCGGTTAGTTAAGTAGATGTTGATTTTAGATAATCAGCCAGTATCCTAATATAATATGGCCTCAGATTTAATTTTTATCTGTCCATAGGGGGGAAAAAAAATACTTCGATTTTTTCGATTTCAGCTTATTGGCATTCACCAGGGACTGTGAGTTTGTATATACCTAAAAAACGAATAACGCTGCGACTCATTAGAAAATACTCAATGTTCTAAAAAGGTTTCCTCCGCATTAGAGCAACTGGCGAGAATGGTAGGACCAAGCGTATCAAAAAGGTAGTACAGAAGCGGAAGAACGTTTAAACGCTATCAACAAGCCCTACTCAATATGGACTTTAATTTAGGCCCAGCCAAAGTGTGGAATTTCACGCATTCCGCGAATAGGAAATTACTTGTTAACGTGCACTGGTTTAAATAATACCTTTTATAGTTTTTTTTATCTATTAGTTTTTTAATCTATTGTTTTTTTCATAGGTCAGCCGTTTTTACGGAATGACCTTTTTTTTATTTAGGTGTATGTTTCATTAAGAGGTTCCTCAAAGCCGTCATGGCAGTCCTTTAATGCCTTATGGTGAAAATTAATCAATAGCACGCAGTGCTGATCACATTAACGTAGGGGTAGAAAATGAAACGGGGTAAGAATTTGGTTGGTTGTTTGTTTTCAAATCAGTGTTCTATCGTTGGCGCAAACAATGGAATGATTACAGCAGCGGGCAAAAACTATTTTTTTTTGTGGGTAACGTCCGAAGCAGGGGAGTGATTGCCTTACTGTCTGTATTGGCGTTGGAGACCTATTGATAGCAAAACAATTCAGCCGTTGAATTCGTAATGGTGGTTATTTTGGCTCTGCGATGACGGCGAATCCTGAACCACCCCAGCGAATCAGTTTTACGCATTAACCGATCGTGTCCAAACGCGAATTACAAGGGCCGAATACGGTTAAAGGAAAAGCTTTCCTGTGGCTTTCTTATACGCCCACGTATTGGTTTGTTCGAAGTAGAATCTGATGGCTCGATTTCTATGTAAAGCATTTTACTCATAACGTCCAGAAGCAAGTTTGTCTCTGGTTTGCCGAATACGTCTGCAATTAGTGGCCACAAGGTGAAACGCCGTATCAATTTCCAATGGACAACGACGTTTAATGAATGACCAGTAAGCCTATAACAAGAAAACGAATCCTATTAAATTGGATGATTGACGGTTTTACGATGGTGAAAGTTAGTCGCGCTAAAAGATGGTAGCAATTTTGGTTTGAGTGAATGAGTATGGCCCCCATATTGTTCACTTTGATAGTTAATGGCGTAGAAATTGGCCGAATTAATGCGTTTAAGAAATGATCCTCGCATATGTTCTATTTACCTGCCGTATGCCAACATCGTCGGGCGAATCGCGGAATGGAAGGCTTAGGCCAATTTCTCGCCAGAATGAAACCACCTTGTGGGTATTATCGTCGACCATGGAAAAAATCCAGATAAAGCGGCCTCAAAGGGCAACTTGACTCCGTATCGTCACGGTGAACTTAACGATGGTATTACTGAGCATATACTTATTCCGCCAAGAACAGCCGAAAATGCAAATTCTGAAAAATTCTACGTTGACCGAAATCCAGTTTTTGGTGATTGAACGCGATGGCAGCTTCTTCTTAGGTGGAACAAATGGGGGAGTCTAAGCCAGTGAATGCTCAGTAAGCATGTGTAATCGTATTGACTTAATGTACGTCCTCCGCTTTTCTAGTGGTTGCTTTTCGAGTTCTATCACGCGAAGAGAGAGTCACGGATTGATTGAATTGATGGCTTTGACGCTTAGAGCCCAATTCGCCAACACATATGGCTGGGACGCATTGGCTGAGAAAAAGCATTAAACAGTCAGTAAAGCACTGGTGATCGACATGGTGAAGAGCGTTTTTTCTTATCACATGGTAAAATGGATAGGCTTGTGGGTGATTGATGGCCATCAAATGCTTGGTGGTATTGAAATCGATGATGATCTTCGTCAACCCTTGGTCGACGGAATAGGTAAATCTATGAGAAAATACTTGGGTAATGCATACGATTGATGTTCAAATCGACTTTATATTATAACGCCGCTGATGGCAATTAGTAACTTTAGATTGCGCTTTATTAAGTTGAGTAAAGTTAAAAAAGGAATGCCAGTGCATTCCTTTTTTACCTGACGTGTAGTTTCTAATTAATTTGATTTAGCTCATCACTTCGATCTCGTACTTAGGAATTAAAAAAATTCAGTACAGTATCCGCCATGGTATTGTTCCTTTCATTCACCTTGTTGCGGCGTTTGCCCTAAGAAGATAGTTATGAGTTTTAGATTCGTTATTTCTATTGCTCTATAGTTGGGGGGCGATTTTTCTCTGTTTTTGTGGTTGTTATGTTGGTTTAGACGGGCAGCCTGATGAGGTAAGCCTAGTGGGTATCGAACCTGGCTTTAATCGTCTTGGGGAACCTATGTATTTATTGCATCGTCAATGTTTGTTGCTGCTGACATACAGATCCATCTAGGATAATAGGGCAGTGTGATTACGGGGATTGGTTTGCCTGGTGCTGGGTGATGCTGTTCCAAAAGACGGAGCCGCTCACGGAGTGACTTCTGCTGCGACTATTTGGTCGCTTGCTTCCGTCGGTGTGTGTATTGCCATTGTCGATTCTTATGTGGCCTATTAAACTGTCTCTCATTCTTGTTGGCTATTTATATGGAGTGGATCTTTTGGAAAGAATATTCGTCTGCTTTTACTCGAGGAGTGGCATTTCAAAGTACAGTAGCTGGGGTAAAAGAAACTAAGACGCACTATTGGTTCTATCCCTATTAGAAATAGAGCCTAAGTGATGTCGTAATATGAAAAAGTCAGTGGTAATCAAGAATAAAATGAATTTTGGAATGAGACCTAATGCCAATTGGGCCCCAGCATTTTATTGCGTGCCTTTAGCCTCCGTAAAAACCCTTTGTTTTATATATTTATAACATTGGATTTGTTCTTCTTTTTGGTTGTATGCTCTATTCGGAACAAGTTCTAGCGCAATTTCGTCCTGTTGTCTTTGCCTCTATAAAGTGCTTGTCCGCTCGTTTTATCATTTTAAGTGGCATTGTCCATGTTTGGCCACGGCTTATCGGTTCATCCTAATTGTGATGGTGATAGGAAGATTGAACACTGAATTTGTTTAGATATCAACCTTTTTAATGGTCATCCACGGATGAGTGCAGCCTGATTCTTGTGGTATTTGGGAGGAATGACAATAAACTCTTCACCACCAAGACCGAGCAATGATTCGCGCTTTTTCTCAGTGTGCTGTGAAAGAACATTGGCGAACTTCATATCAACAATATCTCCAACGTCATGTCCGTATCTATCATTTATTTTTTTTTAAAGTAGTCAATATCAATTAGGTAAGACTAAAGGTGAAGAGGTACAATCGCTGTCTCTTCTAGCTCTTTGCTAAATGTGGGTGTTTAAGCCGCGTTCCTGTTAAGTAATCCAGTCAGTGGGGTCTAGCGTGTTTTCTTCTTTGAGTTGCTTGGGTTACTTCAGTGGTAGCGTTTGAGAAAGAAGTGCCCCAAAAAAAGCACTTAAAATAATGGAAATAGTAGCAAAGCCAGCGGAGCCGTGGGACATCTCTTTGGAATAGACACCCACCAGTTAAGTCTAACAATATACTCACTAAATATGGTCGCCAAAATAGTGGGCTGCTCACGAGGGTAAGCTGTATAGAGCCAAAGCGATTCTCGATGCCGCACCGAGAAGCGTGCCAAAATTGGATAAAGTGGCAAAAAGTAGACCATTTGGCTATTACCACCGCCGGATATTGCAAGGGTAGGAAGTAATGACAATAATGGGTCGATCAGTAGGAGAAGCGTAATTTTCCGCATTTTTGGTAATAAATTAAGCCGCACGAATAAAATAAAACCCTGTCTTAAGCACATTCCTGGCAATGCAATCAACAAGAAGTAGAATACGGTAAAAGTCAATAAGAGGGCCTAAAAATTAGAGATAATACGATGGTAGTAAAGACGAGTTCTATGATTCGCAGAGTGACTTATGCTGAGTTCGGCTTGGATGTTGTTAGGCATGATAGGGTGAAGGTCGTTCCTGATACAGTTAATAGTAATGGGTTATTATTTTTTCTATTGATTGTTTAGTAAACATATTATTGATTGATCAGACCTAGATTCAAAGCGTATTCGTATTTTTTCTATTATCTTCGGTCCTAATACGGTGTTGTGCAGACAAAAGAAGACAACATTCAGCAAGCGTTTGAAAGCAGAGAAGGACTCAGTAATTAAGATAGAACAATATGCTAGATTTACCAATCTACACTGTTTTTGTGTAAGGAGTATATTGTGGGATTGAAAAAATCGAATTGTCGCGGGTAAGTTTTTTCTGTCTGTTTTGTGTGATGGCATTACCACTCAGGCGGCGACGTTGAAGTACGTTAATCGTTTGAATTATGTACGTTGACCTTGAAGCGCAAGGCAGTTCGTTAATGACTTTAAGGTCGAGGTTGATGAAGGTCAGCACCAAATTGGTCCGTACGATTTATAAAATTGTTGCACAGTGGTGGTGATACTCAAAGCGATCAATTCTGAAGCCTATGTGCTGGATTACAATTTGAAAAGAATGATACTTCACGGTGAAAGCGCCTTAATATTTTTTGAACTCAAAAACAGGGCCAGAAGCTACTCTACAGGCGCCTAACGTTTTATCCTTTTTGATTGATCGCAAGTGGCAAAGAAGTAGATTATCAACATCAAATCTACCGGGTGAAGTCGGGGTTTCAAAACACGCGTGATTACGTTTACCGAAATGAACTTTCACGGCAAAAAACAACCAATTATGGATGATGCTCCTGTCTTAGCTTTTCGCGGTCATTTTGACTCAAAATGTTGCGCTAGAGATAAAGATGCAGTTTTGGGTATAGCACCCCGATCCCCGTTTGAATGGCGGAACCCCCTTCGAAAAGAGATTGCGTATCTGGATTGCTGATCGGACTTAATACAGCCGTACAGTGTCTAATATCCAGCTGGAAATGTCTGCAGTTTTGGTTAATAAAGCCGATAAGAGGCGAAAAAAGCATTTCAAGCCTTGGCTGGTATGAAAATAATGTTTTTCTAGGCATCGTTTTATTATAAAAGAAACGCCCCAGCCAATGGCTGTGCGTTTCTATTTGGCTTTAGATTACTAAAGTTATCAATTGCTTGCGTTAGCAGCTTTGGCCGCAGCGAGTCGTTTGGTTGAATTTACATTCAGCCAAAGTGCCAATAAGAATAATCACTGCCACCGAGATGGCCAGTCGAACGATGTCAGCATCGCGGTTCCAAGAAAACATCGTTAACAATAATGCAGCGGGAATCAGTAATTATTCTGCAACCGCTAATGTTCCTACGTTAACCATGGTTTGCTTCTCTTGTTTCCAAAGCAAAGTAAACCAAGGCCCGAAGCCAAATACCTAGGTAAGTTAAAATCCCATTGAAAGAGTAGTGTCGGTAATTTATCAGGGTTACCTAGCGCAAGGTAAAGAAGGAAATACCACCGCCAATGCACCTATGAAAAACAGCGAAAACCGTGCGTTGAGATAAGGTGGGGTCTCTTTGCAATGATGCGTTTATAACTAACTTGCCCTGCTGCGAACAAATGTGGCACCTTGAACAATCCAGTAAAGCCTTTAATAAGCCTTCATCGATACTGGAGCGAATGGAACAGCGGCCAGAATAGCCACGAGCGCACTGAAGCGGCAAAACCAATATTGAAGCGTTTTGTCTAACAGTCCATTAATCAAAAGTGACCGTAAAGTGGGTGTCATCAACCGTGAATAGCAAGAACTTCAGGAACCTGACAGGTTATAGGAAGGATTGATAATAAAATACCATACATGATGCCAACTGTTAAAGCCCCGCATATCAATTAAGTTTGAGCGCTATTTTTGGCTTAATTTCATCACGAAGCTTTAAAAAAGGTAAAATACGACAGTAAGCCAGAGCGACTCGCATTAAACAGAGAACTCAGGCATCGACTTGGCCGGCGAGATAAACGCCAATCAAGCTGAAGGAAAACGCTCGCCCATAAAAGGGTGACGGCAATAAGAATGGCATGAGAATGGATTCCCATTGGATATTTTTTCGTAGTCTAACGATTTCCATACGTAGGTAAATTAGTTTACTTTTAAAATAAAAGTTTCTGATTTTTTTCAAAATGAGAACTATATATGGCATGAGCAACGGTATGAATCGCTCTAAATCAGACCCTATGTCAAATGATTGGTGCTGTTCGAATAAGGGCAATAAAACCTTGAATCTAGATTTAATAGTTTGATTCCTTATCCTGCTACATTTTGGTTCACAGACATGTTGTTTGATTAAAAAGAAGGATTTGATTATGAAAGCTTACTTCTGTTCCCTTATTTCAACACTTTGCTCGGCTGTGGTTTTGGCTCATGACGCCGGCGATTTATTCGGTCCGAGCTGGCTTTTGCAACGGTTATGGCCGAAATTGAAAGCAGTGAATAACGTATTGAACACCGGTGCAATTGGAGTTTTGGATAATGACACTCAAGTCGGCGTAAAACACTCACTCGTATATGCTAACAGAGCAGTTTGGTGTGGAGTTGCTATCCGCCGACAGACCTTTTAACTCAAGATAAAGTTTCCCTACTATAAGGCTTGGGCGAAGTCGCTGAGGTAATCGCACTTGCCACCATCGGTAATGGCGCAGTATTACTTTGGCAAGCCAATGCCAAATTCGCCTTATGTTGGTGCAGGTTTGAATACATCGGTTTTCTTTGGATGAAAAGGCTAAAGGCACATTGGCGGGAACCGATGTGAGTTTGGATGATTTTGATTTGGCTTGGCCGCCTCAATTGGGTGTTGGAATGTGAACCTTTTGCCTGAAAACTGGTTTGCCAATGCGTCCTATTTGGTACATAGATATTTAATACCGGACGTTTCAAACACAGTCGGAACATTGACGCCGATTGACCCAATTACCTTTATGGCGAAGCGTAGTTATACCTCTTAACGAGAACGATGGTATTAAGCAGGTAGGAAAGCGTCTAAAGGGAAAGGCTTTGATGAATTGAATCCAAAGCCTTTTTTGGTTTTACACACTTTTTATTAATGTCAACCCATGGTGTGTTTTCATAATGGTATTTGATATAGGCTGTTCCGAATTATTCATATGAATCGTGGAAACATGAAATGTTTTGTCAGCGTAGAAGCGAATTTGAAAAACCATTGGCCGAACGTTTTAGAAGCAGCAAGGCGCTGCGGATGTGGCGCACGATGTGCAAGCCACATTATCGAGTGGTAAAAAGTGGCAACAGCAATTGGCGCTTGGATGAAGGTGCGGATATGCAGGTAATGCCTGCGGCGTGGTTTTACACGACTTGTTCGTTAACCAAAAAATCATCCGGACGCGGCCATCTTGCTTCGACGTGGCCGTGACTAATAGCCATTGGTTTTTACACTCATTAAATATTCCGGCCGATATTTCCCCGCTATTCATCACGCTATTTCGAGCTCAAGTTTTAGCGCCATGTTCCAAAGCTTGAAAGCCTGGAGGCTAAAATTGTACAAGACGGCCGATCGTTTGGATGCACTGGGTGCGGATCGGCATTGCGCGTTGTATGCCAAAGTCGGCCGGTACGGCTTAAATAGGGCGCTTTAATTCACTCGATGATCCATTTTGGTGAGGATCGTGAGCCGGATGAAAAAATGCACAGTATTCTAAATCGACCCATTTTTATAACAAGTTATTTCGTATAGCCGATAGCTAAATACCGGTATCAGGTGCTCAATGCCGAAGGCAAGCGCCCGCGAATCGGTTATGCGTGTTTTTTTTGGCGCAATTGGGCACTGGAGATCTATATGATTATCCGCGCTCTTTTTGTGGTTGATGGCGTTTAGTTTGTTAAGTCATTTTTTTGCGCCTACGGAGCAAAATGCTTAATTCTCATCGCTCACTTTCTGTCTCATTTCTTTTTAATACGCTTGTCGGCGTTTTTCAAGCGCCATATAACAGGCCAGTCCGTTCTGTTAATTGCAAAAACTGCTGCGTGTTATCGTTTGGATTGGGAAGTTTTTATGACCAATCCTTCGGCATCAACTTCTTTGAACCCAATCTCGTATTTGTCCTTTATCTTTTTCTGTCCACATCCGCAAGAAGTTTGCCCGTGCAATTTTTCGTGTTGTGAATGCGTTTTCAGAATCATTAAAGTACAAAGGCGATAAGGGAATCCTTGTTCCTTCATGATGCTTTTCATCCATGGAATATTTTAACCCATTGATTGTGCTGATGAATAGCGTTTGTAACTCAGATTCAATGGTTCTTTCTTATTTTTTTATCCATATAGTTGACCTGTCAACATAATTTAATATAGTTGATCTTGTCATTTGTTTTGCGTTATTTTATTCCAAACTATTCCCTAGAGGGAAGACGAATGTCATTAAAGTTCAGAAATATCTTTGTTTGCCTAGTTTAGTGATTGCTATGGGGAGGAACCTTAACCTTTTAATACGTCGAAATAATTGGTTTTGCCGATCCATTTTATGGGGGCGTGTTTATCTTCTTTTTGCTTTGTGTGTACTTGTGTATTGCGCCGATTGTGGCAGAAATTCTTTCGTATTTGGTTCATTCACCTTGTTAATGCTATTTGCCTAGATTATCTTCCATGCAGCGTAATATTGTTTTTGGTTTGAATTATGGCCATTATAGATGTGAATCTGTTTAATGGCGGTGGTTTTACGAACGAATAAACTTGCATGGCTTTTTTTTAAGACGCGAGGTCTTTCCTGAATTCATGGACCACTAACGCTGATGTCGCTTTGCCTGCTGTGTAATGTGTTTTTCAATTTGATGTCGATTGTCATAAACCCAAAATTGACCGCTTTTTTTGGGCCAAAACCGCCTTAGTTTGATGTGGTGGGGTGGGGCTTTAGGAATCAAAAACGGCAACCGATTTTATTTGAGCAATGAATGGTTAGTTTCTCGTTTTATGACAATTTGGCGCTTGAATAAAGTGGTGATTCTCGCTAATATTGGCGTGCTGCCCGCGAAGTAATCGGACCATCACCCATGCTTTGGGTCTTTTGAGTCGGTGATCAATGTCATCAATGGTCACGGTTAAGCGCATTCAATATGCTTGAATCGTCGTGATTACTGAGGGATAGACTCCGTCTTTCGATTGAATTTCTTAAGACGCAGAGTATCTCCTGTTTTTTTCATTTCCGTTGCTTAACGGCAATAACTGGTTTTTTCAAAACTGATCCATGAAAGCCCCATTTGTTTCTTGTCGTGTGACACACCTGATTATCACACACTGGCGTCATTGGTAAGCCGTGGAGAAAATGAGGTACCGAGCTTGCCCCAGTAACGTTGTGTTTTTCCCTTCCTTCTATTACTCTACCTTTTCTAAGACAACCCATATAATCCGCTAACCGAATGACTTCATCCTAATGAGTTGACTGACGTAAAATTAATAGATTTTTGCACGCTGACGAAGTTGTTCTAGAATAAGGGAGGATTTCTTGTTTTAAGGGCAATCGGTCTAACGCGGCTAACGGCTCGTCCATCAGAGCGTTTAGTTGAATGAGTAGCGCTCCTGGCGAGCGATTTCGTTGGCGCTCACACACCGAAAGTTGCGATGGGTATTGGTGAAAGCACAGACTCATATCATTAGCTGAAATTGATCTTCTCTGAATAGGATAATTAACGGATTGGATTTTTTTATCGGCCCGTTTCATGGCAAATTGTAGGTTCCTCGCGGTAAGGTGAGGAATAAAATTCGCGTCTTGGAATACGTAGCCTATTGGTCCTTATGAGAGATGCAGTGACGATTTAACTAGTTTGCCATGCTCAACCATTGAGGCTTATCTGGCCTTTTTGACCTTTTTTCTAGTCCCGAAATACAGCGCAAAATTAACGTCGTTTTACCTGATCCAGATGGCCCAAATATAATGCGGTTACACCAACGCTTGGGATTTTGGGGTAAGTCGACATCCAGTATAAAACTGACGTGCCTTCTCGCTGTTGTTTAATCGAAGGTGTAAAAGTGTTAGCAGATGGGTCAAGCGTCATAATAAACCACCGGACATTGTGGCTACTTTCTGGCGTTTTTGGATGCTGTATAAAAAAACGAGGACAAAGTAAAAGCAAAGGCGATCATTAATAACGAAGTGAAGTGAGCTTGTCCGTATTCTAAGGCTCAACATGACGTAAAATCCTGTAACTGAAATGACTCTGGTTTCATTGGGAATTTACGCCAATCATCAAACACGACCCAAACCTCCAAAACAGTAATGGCAAGCCTCAAATAGCACACTGATTAACCGGGTTTTGCTAATGGGAATGAACGACATGAACAAACCTGTCCCTGGTGAGGCTCTTAATGTCGCCTGCCGCTTCTAGCGGCCCCTTCTCCAATAGAATGCAAATGCGTTTTGAATAGGTTGAACGACGAATGGGCAGTGAATACACCATGGAGGCAAAACAGCCCTGTTAAAGCTAAAGGGAGTGGCGTGATCCCAAGTTGACCGAGCAGTTTTTCCTATGGTGCCTTGCGGTCCTAATAAGAGTAACAAGGTAAAATCTACACCGTTGGGCAATACAAGAGGCAGTAGCGACAATCGCGTTGATAGACCTTTTTAGCCAAGATCTGAAGTTCGAGTTTAACGCACAAGCAATGGGGGTGCTGAATTAAGAAACAGTAAAGTCACTAGGCTAGCAGTTTTAGCGTTATACCATATTTCCCCGATATCTTCTGGACTTAATGGAGCATTCAGCGTTTACCATGATGAGTTTTATTCTGTGGAATAACCAAACGGAGATTTTCCCTTGGACGTCGCACGCATTATAAATGCCATAAAAGTCTTCGCTAATTCGGTATTATGTGTACGAGTCAGATAACTGCAGCTTGCTTAATTTACCATGGAGCTCAATAGGGACGCTTATAAATGGGCCTTTTTTTTTGCCCTGCTAATACCTGTGTAAAGCAACAAACCTTTTCAGCATTTTGCGAAACAACAACTGATACGTCTGCCTATATTTTCGCCTTGTACTATTTTGTGTTTTACGTCCCGTCCCAGATAGATAAACTAGCCGTAGGCTTTCTTTTCGCTGCTTGCCATAAAGTCCAATTTTGGGTGGCAATGGCGGATACGTTGTTTCGCTCTTAAAAATAGCGTCTTTCAAGGGCGATTTTCAGGAAGGTGTTTATTGACGCAAAGTGCCAATTGCCCTTTGGCAAAATAGATCAGGCGCCTGTAGCGCGAGTTGCTCTTGAATGAGGATTTGTGGTTTGGTTCAATCTGCAAAAGATAAATATCGTATGGTGCATGTTTTTAATTTGTGCGAAAATTTTCCTGGATAGACCGAACGACAATTGTAAGAATGTCCCTGTTTCTCGCTCGAACTTTGTTTGCAAGCTGCTTTAGTTGGTGAGATGAAGTTAGACGCAAACGGCTAAGCGTAAGGTGTCTGCAAGAGGTGAAGAAGGGCTAAGTAATATACAAAAAACATGGCAGATAGAACAATTTTCTTAGCATACATTCGAGTTATATTGAGCAACTAAAAGCGTTTTGTCCGTCATGCTTTTTTATGTGATCCAAGTTGAAAGGCGATACTACTAAGGCCCCAGTAATAATAACAATTAACCTGCTCTATAACCGACCGTCGCCTTTTTCAAAATGGCTTGGCCTTCAAAGGGCCAATACATGCAAGTGCCCGTCTAAGTGGAGAAATAAAGGGCGCCATGGTGATGGCACTTAAATAATCTTCTTCTTCAATCTAGCACAGAGTCAAAGAAGAACAATTAAAGGTTTTTCTTTTGGTGCGGCAAAGGTTTTCATAAACAATAATTTGCCCTTTTTGGCTTCGTGACTAAGAAAGTTTATTTTTCCTACTGTGTATTCAGCGCTTTGCCTTCAGGAAGGTTTTTGGCGTATTAGTATAAGAATGCTATTAAACACGTGATTTACCGCATATTTTTTTTAATTATGTTGTTTTTATTTCAACAGAATTGACCGCTTTATAATGTAAGCGAGTTAGGGTGGTTTTTATAGTAACCGCGTTCTCGTGGTGTTTTTCCTTTCAAATTCTAATGCCGACTTAATGGAATATATTAAGGAAAATGTCCCCGTTAAATAAACTTTTCCGGTGAATGCAAAGAACTCTAAAGCGCCCGCGATAGATGCAGTCAATATGTTTAAGAATTAAGTTTTAGTTCGTTTTGAATCGTTGCGTGCGTGCAACAAAGCTCCCTATACTAGCCCCCGCTATGCCTAGAAAAAAGCTCCAGTAAAATCTTCACGAAGTCCATTGACTCAAGCCGAAAAAAACACCTGAAATCTTCTTTTTGAAGAGGATATTTCGTATCCTTTTTAAATGGGGGGGTTATTTTTTAGTTTTGGTGGCATAATTCCCTTTTGCGGTTGGGTGTGGTGGGTTAAACGGTCAGGTTGTTTAGTCGTTTTTTCGAAAGGACAAAAATGGCAAGTTCCATCCGAAGTTTACAGTGCGCCTATCATTTGATAAGCGGTGGCACTTGAAAAAAGCAGGACTCTCGAAAACCTTTTGGAAGAAACTGGCTATCGATTTGGCCGAACAGCCAGAAAGTAGGGGTGGGCCGCCTCGCAGCCGGACAAAAGTCAGTGCGCATCTTGCGTCCTATGTTGACCACCTTGGCTTTCATGAAAGTGAAAGACGTAATTTTTTTCTTTTCCAAGTGGACGTTTAGTCCATTCAAGCCTTAAGACGTGATGAAAATGATGAGGCGCGAATTGAGCCTCAGCGCACGGCTTCTGTACGGCGGCAACACCGAAAGTCGTCAAATCTTAACGTACGATGAAATCCCCAAGCCTTTAATAGCTAATTTTGATCGCGGTAGAAGATCAGGATTTTACCATCAATTGGGGGAATTTCCCGTTGAGGGTATTGCTCGTGCGGTGGTGGTCAACTTTACACATGGTTCTCGTCGTCAAGGTGGCTCAACGCTGACCCAGCACTCGTTAAAAATAATGTATTTTGAGTTCAGAGCGACCTTACAACTCGAAAGTCTGACCGAAGTCGTGATGAGTCTATTTACTTGATTATCATTAATTCGAAAAGAAGCCATTATTACCGCTTTATATGCAAACGAGGTGTATTGGCTCAATTAGGCAGCATGCTTTTGCACGGGTTTGCGCGGCTAGCCAGCATTTTCTTTTGGGCCGTCCAGTGAATGAGCTTAAACCTCGATGAATTTGCTCTTTATGGGCATGGTAAAGTCATCTTTGTATAACCCTGAACGCTCTTCCAACGAGCAAAAGCTCGCGTACATACGGTATGGCGGTATTAAAAGATCAAAGGGGCGCTTATCTGATCAGACTACAAACGCTTAATAGAGCAACCTATTCGCCTTGCCAGTAAGCAAAAGAGCGCTCTGTTTATGGGATTATTTGGATTTGGGGTGGGCGATGCAATTGTCACGAGATTTTGATGAAGCCACGTTGGCGACAAAAAATTTCCCAGCAATTTATACGGTGTCGTAATACGTGCTGCAACGAGCGGCGAGTATACGCCATGCGACGTCCAAGTGGCTGCGTTTAGAAGCAGCGGGACCCTAAAGTTGAAGGGACTGCAAGGCGCTATGGTGGTTACCCAGAAGAAATTGTCAGGTCAAGTGCGTGCCGTTGTAGGGTCTAGTGGGTCAGCACTATACAGGGTTTAACCGTGCGCATAGGGCAGTCCAGACCGGATTTGGTTCATTGGTTAACCTCCGCTTTATTTATCTGCTTTAGCACAGGACGCTCACTTGGTGGACAAAAATCGAAGAACAAACTCTACTTTTTAATGTCTGGTGGTCAGATTTGGAGCCAGAAAACTACGAATGAAAGACCCATTGGTGTTGTGCCCTTTATGAGCTATGGCGAAATCCTTATAACTTGGCGACTGTTCAATTAGCACAACAAATTGGCTTTGATCCGCGTGGGAGATACCTTAACGTCAGTTTAGGAGTAAAGCGTTCTTTACGATGTCATTCCAGCGATGGCGTTAGGCGCGTTTGGAGTTTATCGGCCATTTTGGAGGTGTCGCGCTTATACAACCTATTGCTTCTCAGGGAAGGAGCAAGTGAACTTGGTGTAGTGCTTTGCCGTGATGGATAAAAATGATCAGTTGTTGAAACGCTTTGATCGTAAAAATGATGTGCTTTTTAACGGATCTTTATTGGCGGTAAACGCTGGACACGGTATGACAAAAACACCGAAAAATTGGTAACCGCCCGAGCGGCTCAATGCGGCTTTCAAATTTGAATTTGCAGCGAAAACAGGCCACGACTAATGAGCAAAAAGACAGTTGGTATGTAGGGATTACAGGCGATTATTCTTCTTATATGTCTGGCTTTGGGTGACGATGATAACGTACACATTAAGTATTACTGGCAGTAGTGGGCCGCTCAGAAAGTATGATTGATTTCACTAAAAATGTAAAATCCTAGACATTACTGATGGCTTTGCCCCAAATGTGCAGCAAGATTCAATTGTATTCAGCATAAGTTGGAGATGGCGCCTGACCGCTGTGAGGATAAGGTCTCGCTCGCTTTTATTTTAAGGTACGGAACCAAAAGAAGGCAGCTCTTGCTTCTGCCTTTTAAATTTAGTCAGATGAAAGCAAAAAGTTTGATTGGTAATTGATTTTTCTTACTTGCCCCTTTAGGTTATTGAAAATTAACAATTTAGTGGTTTTTTATTTCCTCATGCCTTTACGAGCATAGAGTTTAGGTTACTTTGTAAAGGTTGCAGTAAGAGTTGGTCAGTGCTCGTTGGAAATTAGCATTTATTTTTTTATTTGCAAAAGAAAAAGTGTCACTTGTTGTTTTAATTTTTTTACTGTAAGGAAGTAGTGCTATATGCACTGCATATACATACATGCAATAGCTGTTGAATGACGGTAACTTTTCTATCAGGCGTTGCTTCTGGGCAAGGGGTTTCCCCTCAACCTTCATCGTGTACTCTCTTACCGCGTCGGGAAATTAGAATAACCCTCCCTCCTTTTTGTGGCGGGAGAGCAACATCCATAGAGTTTAAAACGCGGTTTAATCGTTTTATTATTGATGAGCTAAAGTCAGCGTATTGATATTTATTAAACTTATCCATGCTGGCCTTGTCTCGCGCCCAAACCGAAGTGAAAAAATGGCCGAATTGATTAATGGCAGGCGCCTTTTATACATATGAGCGTGCGGATTTATATGGATTTCTTTAGCCAGTGATGTGCCAAATGAACGAGTGTGGTTTGGCAGCGTAAAGGATAAGATGTTTCTATTTAATAAAAAAGAAGATTTAAGAAGGAAAATGGGGTGCAACTGTTATTAAAATAGCTTTGGTAAGAGTTCGACCAGTTGCTCAGCGTAAACTTAATATATTAGCGGTAGCGAGTTTGTCGCAAGCGTTTTTAACGCATGCTAGAAGCGGATCGGTAAGATTTATGTTTTTTGTATGAAAAAACCCCGCTTACGCTTAAATGCCACTATGAGAATTGTGGAAACGATTGTTCTGTGATGCCTAACATTAGCAGCGAAGGTTTGGATTGACTATGTCTAATAGAAGTCATTCTTGATGACAGTAGTGTTAAGCGTCGTATTGCGATTCGCTTGCAGGAAATGAAGCAAGATGGTTTTACTGAAAAGGCGCTGGTTGAGGAGTGCAAACGTGGGAAGCTCGTAGCAGCGTAAAGATTTATCGTTAAAGTAGAATGGTAAGAGAAGGGGCGTCGCCGCGGCTCCCTGCTTGTACTATTACTTATTGAGCAGTTTAATTAATTGAGCAACGGATTGATATAGATTGTCCATTGATCTGTCACTACGTCCCAGCTGTAATCGTCATGCTCATAGCGTTTTTCCTGCTTTCCTGCCACTTCTCAGTGTCCCATTGAAAGCATTCATCAGCGTTCCATTGCTGATTTTTTAAAGACTCTAGCATTGGCTTCTTTAAAAGACGAAAACATTGGCGCGCCCTTTCCAATTCCCCAGGTACAGCGCAATCCCTCAAGTACCGCATCTCAATACAAGTATCTTGCTAATCGCAGTGTGTCTTACAAA
>Ga0163217_1049379_pt1 | contig 17414 bp, 15 predicted proteins | sample SynspAceP_FD_185933 | JGI IMG/M metagenome (GOLD analysis project Ga0163217, IMG submission 185933) | Saline lake microbial communities from Ace Lake in Antarctica - Synechococcus sp. Ace-P (PacBio error correction) | ecosystem: Environmental > Aquatic > Non-marine Saline and Alkaline > Saline ...
ACCACGCCGGCCGCGACCTCACAACCACACACCGGGTCGACGGAAAGAAGGAGGAATTTTTTTCCAAACCCCCAAGGGGAAATTAAAAAACAAAAGGGTAAATTGGGCCTGCATCCATCCAAAGGCCAATAAGTCCGATAGCAAGTAAATAATCCACAATTGGGTAAAATTCAAATGTAAAATAAATGGTGGAGGCAATTTGTCCCGAAGCGGCTTTTTTTTTGCAATTATAAGGGGACGCGTGTTGAGGAAAGTTTAATACAAAGCGGTAAGAAAAAAAGCCAAGAAAACACTGGTAGATAACGAGCATACGAAGTTTTAAATTGCAAATGTTTTTTGTCAGTTTCTTACAGTTAGATTATAATCCATGCATTATTTATGGTAAATTTTTTGAGTGTGGTATTGCAAAGGTGATTTCAAAGACGCAGAGTGAAGCGGTTTAGAAATAAACGACTTTTATATTTTCTTCATGGGTTTTATTCTGGAGTCTGGGAATTGGTCACATAAAATAAGTCAGCTCAATTGGCCTTCCAATTACTTTTGCACGAGAATCAGGGTCATACTAACATTGGAGGTCAAATTGCTGTCCCTTTTGTTGACTATATTTTTTTAACACATTGTCTCAAGAAGACCCGAAGCGCTTTTTATAAATTAACCCGGGCGCGGTGACGCAAAGGCCATGCGTAGCACCACTAAAAAGCTGTGAATCTCTGCGAAGATATTATGTGAATTGCTTGCACCTGATTTAAGCGCCGCGAAACCTTTGCCGTTCCAATACCATGGTGATCTCTGGCAATCAACGCAGCCGTTTGAATTAGGGACGTTTTGAAATTTTGTAAACACTGAATAACCAAATTCCTTGCATGATTTTTGCACAAAGGTTTTGCGCTAATCTCATTCAATTTTGTCGGCTTTTATGTAGAATAAGCTCTGGAATTTTAAATTTTACCAATATCGTGTAATGCACAGCCAAACACAATAATTTCACCTCATCCTCAACTCAATCCTAAATTTTACGCGCGAGCAACTCACAATTTTGACGACACGAGTAATATGCTACCCTCGCCAAAATGAAAACCTAGTGCTTGAACCAATTCGCTCATAAATCTCTCGTTGATATCTCAATACTTTAACTTGAGCAACACATTTATCAAAAGCAATTTGGTACATTTTGCGCAAATATTTCCAACTAAAGCGTTTTATCTAATTTTAGTCATTTAAACCAGGGGTAATCCCCTGACATATACAGCAATGAACCGGCCGCATTGACTTGCTATTACAAAAATAAGCCACCATTATTCAATCTTCATATACCAAGCTTTTGTTTTCTCAGGGCCGTCCTACAAGAGAGCAACTGCTTAACCTGATAGACATTTTCAAACGTTCACCCTCTCGATGTTGTAATTTCCCCTTACCGGTGAATACAAACAATTCGCTAGAATCTACATTCTCTAATTGGTCTCGGACACCAACAGCAACGTTAGATAGGCACATCCCTTACTGTCCCCCAACAATGGAGGCAAGTTGCTGCACAATCCTTCGATAAAATGCTCCAGAGAGTGATACTAAATAAGTCGGCAGAAGCGAGATATTTTTCTAACCCTATACGTTTTTCTTCAATAGCGCATAAGTCGCGGATAAGAACGCAAAGGCTCTATTCCACAGAAATAGTTTTTTGTGCTGTCAGCTCTTGTTTAAGATTTAATACATCGTTGAATCGTAATAATAATGACATCACGCTCAGGTGCCTTGCCGGCGCCTGTGCGCAAAATAAATACTGGTGAAATGAATCATCGCCTCATTCGCCACAAATTCACCACTTCTAAGCCTGCATCCGTCAAGTTTCATACAACGAATCTACTAATACAACAGCGTATATCTTTGGTTGATCTAAGAAAAGAATTGTTTGGCTTTCTTTACCTTATAAGTCACTGATAAATTCAAGTCTTTGTCTTGAAAACAAAACATTAATGGGCCAATTTAGTTACTGGCGTGTAATTTCGCTCGTCACAACAATTAGTACTTTTCCACAGTGCCGCTGATATGCCCTTACTTCTTCTTCAATATCTCTGCGAATAAAATTCATCAGACATTTACACTTCCCAATTTGATGTTAGACCAGTTGTCCACATAAGTTGACTAACAATATTTTAACTTTAGATGATTAAAGTATGATATACGAAATCTAATCTTTTTGCCTAACAAGTCCATTTCGCCGGCTTTCCCCTTTGCCATCCGTTCACTCGAGCTAAGCCGTTAAAGGGATCTTTTTGTGTCCTAAACAATATTTGACGTGATAGCATTTTGATTCAAATAAATATCTTAATTGTTCAATTATCTTTGCTCAAAAACCATTGGTGTCTATTATTTAGCCAACTGATTCAGCTAAATAAGTTTCTGTGCTTGAGCAGATAATAAAAGCGAAATACGTCCAAGCCATCCAACCCTGAGTTTAAGGCGCTGCTGGCTTCAAATCTCACATCACCGGCTGATTTAAATAGGGACTGTGTGGCTGCCAGCATAAGGTGATTTGCACAATCAAGATCTAGAACTGCTGTGCTGAGCAACATCCGCTAAAGCCAATCACTTTGACCCTGAAATTGCACAGAAATTTAACTTGATTCAGAATCGCATTTACTTGCTCCCAAAACTACGCTATCAGCGACTTTTATCAATATCCAAGCTATGCAGTTGCTTTCACTGCAAGTGCTAGGTGCAATGCCGTACCGGTGCTAAATCTAGGACCTAGGCAATGGCAGTAAATCGAGAACTAGGGCTGATCAACAATAAGACCTCAAGTCTCTGGAGCGCGGTATTCACGTGGCATTTGATACCCTGCAATCTGAAGTGGTCAAAAATCTCGAGGAGCCAAGTCAAGTGAGCAACAGGATGACCTATATCATCGTTGTGTTAAGCTAAGTCTTTATAATGGAATTAATAGGCTGCGCGACAGCGCGCTTTTTCTGGCCAAGGTAGCAAAGTAAAGGTAGTGACTGCAGTTACGACAATGGCTTCAATAAGATTTTGCAGTCCAGTACAAAGCCTAGTGTTGAGAAGGTCACGCGAGATTGAATCGGGTGTGCCGTGGGTGGGCGCCAATTGAGTTGCGGCAAGTACTATATCGGCTTCGCGAAGGGAAGGGGGAAGCTTTAGTCATCGCGACAAGAAGCGAGCAAATCAGCTTGGGTCTCTTGGCGAATCGTTCCAATTGCACATTTCTAACTCACGCGGCCATAATCTCATCCAATCGAATACAAGCGTCAGGTTAATACGAATGAATCCGTAACGCGTCCCTTTGGGAAAATTGATGGTGCGGAATTCGTTCAGAGCGATCACCTGGCAACCTAAACTACGTCGTGTTGAGTTCCTTCCGCTTTGCGTTTTTCCTCTTCCAATTGAATTTAAACGCGACTGCAATACTGCCATCGCTTGGCGCGTTTTTATGTTGTGTAGCCGCTCGTCCTGACAATTCAACCACTAAACCTAGGAATATGGCTTATAACGAATGGCTGAATCTGTTTTTGTTGACGTCTGACCACCTGCAACCTAAGGCTCGAAAAGTAATCGATTTTTCAAAATGGCTTTGCTTTATCTCAATAGGCTTCAGAACTCAGCACTTCAGCGCATTGACTTACCACAGTGCAGCCGGGTATGAATACGGCCTTGCGACCCTCGCAGTTTTTCCGGCACTCGTTGCAACCGGTGAACCGCCAGATTCAAATTTTAGTATGCCGTAGACGCCTTTCACCATGACATTAACGATCATTTCCTTTAATATTCCGCCCATGATCACCTCGTTACAGGTGACCAATTCGACTTTCCAACGCTGCGATCAAGCAAAATACACGGAATACATACGAAAAAGTACCAGCAAAAATAGCTCTTCGTCGCCACCCTGCCCCCCGTCTTATTTCTTAAGAAACAGTTTTTGTCATCATGGGATTTTAGGTAATAACATATCTGCAACGGTTTGCGTGAGCTCTTCTTATACGTTTTTTAGACGATTTAATATCTTCTCGAGCCCATTCAGCGCATTCAGATTCGTTTTGCTTCTAGACATTTTCTTGCGCAGCAAGCAGATTTTTTGCGCCAACTTGCAAATTCACGAAAAACACTTAACGACAGTCTTCTAACTGCCGAATACTCCCCTTGGTTTAGAGCGCGATATTATCCTGAGTCTTCACTGACCGAAGTTGACTCAATAAAGCTTGAACCTCTCCAAGCGCTTCACAAAGTTTCTATATTGCGTTGTACCGATACTTCCATGTTGTTCCTGTTTGCATGCCTATGTGGCTGCGATTTGTGCTATTTTTTTAGCTAATCAGTCGAATTGAAGCTGCAAGGCTAAGCTTTTATTATTGATCCCAACGCCCAAGGCATCTGTAAGAAATTTGCTAAAGGTGTTTTCCATCTTGTTTTCATGTCTGCTTTTTCAAGGTCCCTTGGTCGAGCCGTGAATAAGGCAGTTATAGTTAAATTGTATTTGCCATTCACCAGCAACCATGGACGCGTCTTTTCCTTCAGCTAACTGTAGAGCGCGACCACTAATTGCTCCTTTGTTGCGCGGACTTGCTCTACTTGAAGGTCTTCAATACATCAATAATTGCTGACTTTGTGTTTCCATTGTAAGTACTGCTGCCCTAAATTGAATCATAACATCTGCTTGCTGGTCAGAATCAATGACGTTGCGAAGGTTTTTCTCCTACTATATGTTGTTGCAGATCATCACCGTAAAAGATAAGCATCATCCAACTGCCCAACATTCTGGCTTATAATCTCGTGGTACGGCTAGATCCACTAAAAACATTGGTTATACCGACGCTCTTTAAGGGCCTCTTTCCACTAACCCTTGCCCAATTATAGCAGTTGACTGGCTGTCAACTGATCACGAATATCCCTCTTTAAGAATGCTGCCGGTTTGCGCCAAAGTCATACACTTGCCTCCTAAAGTTTAGCATACTCTCGCTGGGCTAAGGTGCCATTGCGCCGACAGTTAAAGACTTTACATTTTGTTCTAACAAATGTTTAGCCACTATTCTATGTTGGTCTCACCGGCAACCGAATCAATAGCACTCTAACTATTCTTAATCGACGAAAAATGTGTTTGCCAAGTTGCACGATGCATAAGCAACGGAAATATGAGCATTGCAGATATCAGTTTAAATCGCATTTTTCTTTTTTTGGCCACGAGCAAAAGGTATGGTTGAAACAAGCGTTTCAAAGTTAACTTTCGATCAACCCCAGAATTTTTTTGAATCAATGTACTTGTTTGCACTTGACCAATATTTGCGCTCCCACATCAAAGAATCTAAAAACAGCGTGGCCCACTCCATAATAGTGATTACTGCATCTTGCTGTTCTATAATTGATAGCTGTTGCTCTTAAATGAGCATCACGCCATGAAAATCAGCTAACCAAGCAAATAAGTCTTTGTTTATCACTGCGGTCAATTTTTGCGTAATTTTCTGTTCTGTTGCTAGGTAGCATACAATCACTGCTTCTTGCCGCCCAGTATTTGCTTTCAAGTGAGGCTAAAGCAGTTAACATAGCATCGGAGAAAAAGCAATTTTTTTCTCGCACTCCTACTGAGCAAGTTTTGTGATGATACCAAAGGCAATTAAGGTCATGCAGAGTTAGGTTTTGCTTACAACAATGGTTAAAAACAGTCAGAGGGCGGCATTTCACGCAAGTAAAACTATTGAAAGTTAAACCTCAGTTTTTTGTTTTCCCATAGCCTCAACTTATTATTCAGCTAGAGTTCACTTGTACTCGGATTTATTGTTGTCTTGCTATTTATTTAAAATTTTTTTCACTCATTTTAATAACATAGTGATTGGTGGGTTGTGCGAGCTCTCCCCGAACAAATCGAATTTAGACGTGGCGCAACATAGCAAAAATTGGCTGCATTGGCAGCAACTGGCAAAATCAAAGGAAAAGTTGGCTTTAGAAGTCCAGACAAAATAACAAAGTGCGAATCTATCGTGGTTACAAAACAGCGGATGACTATCAATTAAATCCCTGAGTACCATCATTGGGTACTTCTATCTTAATCCTTGCAAGGCAAACCCTCAAATGGCAGCCTTAAAGCCAGAATGATGAACCTACATGGCGCCAGTTGCCAGTGATTTAAATGTGCAAATGCAAGAAATGGACCATACCGGTTGAAACAATTACCGCGACGTGGATAAAAGGACAAAGTCTTAAATGCTGATAAAGTAGTATTGAAGGTGAAACAATGGTTGGATAGAAGAAATTAAATCAATCCACTTGTAAATAAACTGCCGCGGCTGGACCTTACGTTTTAAACTAGATTATCAAGCAGTGGAAAACTATTGGTTACCCCATAAAAGAGGAAATTGACCGCACAAAAAAAAATAGTGTTGATGTCACAATCAAGAATTAATTCATTGGATAACAAAACTGACTTGTCCTAGTGCTGATTTTTGTGGCCTAAGTCCGCTAAACTTAATTTATTTTTGTCATATTAGATGCCGCTATCCAACGGCTATTCGATCAATTGCAAAGTATTGGTTTCAATTGCTTGATCTTTGGTGATGAACTGGCTTTTGAAATAGAACAAGATCAACCAGATTACTCCTATGCCACAGAATTAGAATGGTGTTGGCACATACGATAATTTAATTGTCAAAGCCGCTAAGTTTATTGCGTAAAGAAACTATTAACAAAAGAACCCCACACACAACAAATATCAGTCTTGGGCTGTAACATTTTTCTAACGTAAACGCTTACCCATTGGGAGGTGGGGATTGGTGGCGGTTGTCTAATGCAGCCACCACCTTAGTCGTGCCTCAATTATATGTGGGAGGGTATAATGCACGCTGGGGGAACTTGCCAGCCTAGGCTTGAAGTTTGGGATGTCTGACATTCCTATTTTTGTCATGGGTTTACCGGCTTTGCCTGAAGGCGTAGCGTGAACAATTAGAACCAGTAGCACCAAACCAGCTAAACTACCTTGTATAATTTCCTTATTGTCAATGTAAATCTTACCCAGAACATATTTAATCATGCCGGACTCTACCCAGAAAATACCTAAAAATTAGTCCACTTGATTACGCATTTCGATCAAAATACTTCACAATGGATTGCCAACAATTGTCTGTGAACTCTAGCCGAATGTTCAATACATTACGCTGGTTGTTAGAATATCGCGCCGGTCGAGAGAGGATGACGGGGTGACAGGCTCTTGTGTTTTTGCGGTGTTTCAAAGATCAATCAGAGCACTCAGAGTGGCAAAACTTGTTACCATCAAGTCGGTCAGTTTTATTGCGAATGGTGTTAACCAGTCTCCCATTACATAAACTGTTAACGACCTTCAACGGAACAAACAAATTTGTCTTAGTATTAAAAATAAAGTAAACAATGTAACTGTTCAGTTAATTGGGCTGTTATAGCCAGTGGTAAGGGCCACCGGTTTGATCCGCGCCATTCGGTGGTTTCAAGTCCATCTACCCCAGCCCACCTTCAAAAAGTAATGCACTGGAGATTTATTCGTCCTGTATGAAAATTTCGCGGAACGGTCAAGTATTGACTTCCGTTCCAGATCTTTGCCTTCTAAAAAGTCGCCAATAACTTTTACCAAGTTAGCCATGCAGCCGAAGGACGTTTCAGTTGATGGTGAGATAACGTAGAAATCCATGACAATGTTCGTGGTGCAGACGTTTTATTATCCAATCACACTTGTACGCCAACCAATTGACAACCTTATGGAAATTGATCGTCATGATTGGATGGCCTTCGACGAGCTTCTGCTGGTTCGTTAACGGGCAGTCATCCCTTATTTCGGTTACGCTCGTCAGACGTCGAGTACGTTCGGCAACGTGTCCCATTCATCGGCTAAGGTTGTTGCTGAACTTTTTCGAAATGTGGTGTGGATCGATACTAACCATTTATTTGCACGCAAGAAACAAAATCAAGGATTGTTTTGACGTGCCAGTTTGATAATGCTTCGCACACCTATTTTGTTGATCACAATGCGCCAACGTAAAATGGATATCCGGTGTTGTTTCACCTGATAATTGGTGGTGTGGTTCGAGCTTTCGTGCTGCTGCCAAACTAATTGAACGACTCTGAACTTGCCATTATTCGACAAACGTCGTCAAAGCAAACGTAGCGCAAGTATGCATATCTATTGTGAATGTCAAGACACGACTGTATTATTGTGATGACAATGATTTGATACCGGCGGTATCCTTAGCGCAAAGCGGCAGAAGCTTTAAAAAGCCATGGGCTAAAATGTTTTATGCTATGCGACACATCCATTTTCTCTGGAATGCAGCGCAGAACTTACGTGATTCAATGACTTGATGAAATGTCGTTACTGACAGTATTCCCCTCAGTGAAGAAATGGAAAGCTGTAGGTAAAGTTAAACTGCTTTAACTTTGTCTAATATGTTGCACAGCAATTCCTCCGAGTAAGCAAGCGAGAAATCAATTTCTGCCGATGTTTGAATATAATAACACCTCCCTAACTAAGTTTCTTGCTTGTTCAAAAGTAACATTAGTCTTTTTATACACTTTTCAAACCGTATTACGCGATAAATCATCGTTTGCTTGGTGCAAGATACAGCGATGGTAAATTCCGCCGCCCTTTTTTAGGCTCCGCTTATTTAACACCGCAATTTGCAGGTAAATACGGACTAATGTAGGTTTTTTTGGTCGCAAGAATCTCCACACTTTTACTTAATTGGGTTACCATCAAATGTCCTGATGGAATTTTTACACTAGAATCTAACGCAGAATACGCAAACGACCTATGAAAGGTGCGAGCCGTACGCGCCTTCCTCATGCGGGAAAAGTAACCTGCTTGTTTTATCGGAGCTGGCCAAAAATCCGTTTTCTCTAACCCTGACTCAACAAAGTATTCAGCTCAAGAGTTGAACATTTTTATTCACACGTGTGAACGCTTAAACATCGCCGGTGAATAGTGTGAGTGTTTTAGTAAAAGAATATGCAACGTCATGCGTTTAGACAAATCGTTTAACCATATTGACTTTTACGTGGTTTGGATTGCTAATAAGCCGTTAATACAAACGTGCTTTAACACTTCCATTAATGAAAAAGAATGTGAAGCTATTAAGTTTCAAAGGCGGTCATGCTGAACAACAATATGCTGACGTTGAAATAAGCTCGTTTACTGCTGATTTACCTGAGTTCATTGAAAGTTGATTTAACAATGTTGAATGGGGTCAACCTTACATTTAACTGACTTAGTAATGGCTAAAGGCGTGACTTTTTTGTTTGAGTTAAACAAAGGCGAATACACGACTTAGCATTTTGTAAGGTTAAAACAGCAAAAGGAGGCCTAAGGTAGATGAATGCCTGTTGAAGAAGAAGCTCCAGAGGCTTAATCTTCTTGAACTGAATATTCAGTTAATTGTGGGCCTCGGTAATCCAGGCCGCCGAATATCAAAATACCGTCACATGCACGGTCTGTTTGTTGAACAACTGCCTAAAAGTTTCACTGCAGTCTAAAGTTAGAAAAATAAAATTTTAATGGTTAACACGGTCGATTACGATCGCTAACCAAGAGATAAAGTTGCTTTATCCACGACCTTTTATGAACAAAACGTGACAAGCCGGTTGCCGCATGGCGGAATTTTATCGCATTCCCCCCTGTCTAGCTGCTCGTTGCCTAATGAATGATCTCCTCCAGGTGTCGCAAAATTTAAAGTAGGCTGGCAGTTCGAGTCAAAAATGGCATAAAAGATATTGTTAAGCCAATTGCTAATCAAAAGAAATTTTTGCGCCTACGCATCGGCATTGCTCCGGTGTGATAAGAAATCGGTAACCCGGCCAATGTATTCAAGGCAAAGCATCGTTGAACTGAGCAACAAACAAATTGAACTTGCAATCGATGAGCAAACGAATGCTCACTGAAATATAATGCAAAGACCCGAATTAAAAAATGCTATGAATCGCTTACATGCATTCAAGGTGACTAACTAAATCACGTTTCAATACAACAAGGATTGTTTGCACCACCCATGCATCGTATTAATGAACAATGAGGATATTACATGGTTTTAGTGCGGCAATAGTTGGCCTTCCTAACGTAGGAATCAACCTTATTTAACGCGTTAAACCAAAGCGGGATCGAAGCAGGCAAAACTTTTCTTTCTTGTACCATTGAACCTAATACTGGTGTTGGTCCTGTTCAGATTTACGTCTTGATAAGTTAGCAGAAATTGTTAAACCTCAACGGTTATCCCCAACACGATGGAATTTTGTAGATATTGGCCGGCATAGTTGAAGCGCACCACAAGGTGAAGGTTTAGGTAATCAGTCTTAGCTAATATTTCCGTGAAACTGAAATGCTATTGGCCATGTGGGTGCGGTTGTTCTTGAAAATCGATAAATATCGTGCACGTATCGGGTAAAGTTAACCCAAAGACGATATCGATATTATCAACACTTGAAATTAAGCCTTTCTGACCTTGAACGGCGGAAAAAGCCATACACCGTGTGGGCAAGCGGCCAAAGGCGCGATCAGACGCGAAAGTTTGATTAAAGCGTATTAGAAAAAATAAAACCACATTAGACAAGGTCATTTGCTACGCTATTTTCCTCTTGAATAAAGAAGAACTCAAAGCCATCCAAGCTATATGAACTTTCTTACACTCGAAACCCACTATGTACATCGCCAATGTTAGTGATGATGGTTTTGAAAATAATCCTTTTCATAGATCAAGTTAACGTCTCAATTGCCGCCAAGAAAATGCCTGTAAGTCGTGGCAGTATGTCGAAATGGAATCTTGGAGATAGGCATTTTTAGATGACGACGAAACGTGGCTGAATTTATGGCAGATAATGGCCTTGGAAGGCCTGTTTAAATCGAGTATGTCGCTGCGGTTACGAACTATTGGCCTTACATACTACTTCAACTGCCGGGTAAAAGAAGTACGTGCTTGACGCTTTCCTCGCTGGCTCTACAGCGCCAAAACAGCGGGGGTATTCTACTCGGATTTTGAAAAGGATTTATCCGCGCTGAGACCATTGCCCTACCGAAGACCTCGTACAATAACAAAGGTGAACAAGGCGCAAAAAAACGCCGGAAAAGCCCGCAAAGAAGGTAAAGAATATATCGTTAAAGATGGCGATGTTGATCACTTTTGTTTAACGTTTAAACGTTTAACGTAACGTTCAAAAATTAAAAGCTCGCTAATTCAGCGGCCTTTTTTTTTTACAAGCCTACCTATTCGTTTTTTTCACTGAGCAATTGTATGGATAATCAGCTAAGAGCTGGTTTATCGCCCCTCAAACCGTAAACCTTTTATAAATCTGCTTGCAGCATATCTTCCTCAAGCATGGCGACCAGGCCTGATTGAGGCCTGTCTTAGCGTATTGAAACATGAACGATAACTCACCCCCAATAAAAACCGGACTCCCTTGCAAAGAGTAAATCTAAACGCGTATTTATTTTTAAGCGGGGGCTCATAGGCCAATAAATTTGGCCGAACATTTCGTCATAGAAAATACCAATCCATCTTGCCAATGAGCGGCATAGCAACTCCGGTAACGGTTATTGGCGAATATCCATCTAACTAGTATTAACCTAGCTCATTATGTAATACATATTGATCCGAACTGATTGACCAATTATACATCTCCCTCTGGTTATGCCTAAATTTTTATCCGTTAAATTGCGGCAACTAACGCAAGGTAAAATCTGCGCCTGGGCTCATACTCTATTGGCAATAAATGCGACTTTTCTCAATTGTATGTGGCGCAAAAATGCGTGTATTTTGCTCTTTCGAGAGTAGGGGTAAATGCGAGATCAATTTTATATCACCAGAACTCAAGTAATTTTATCGATCTGGCCCACATGGAAGTTCAATTATATTAAGACCAATCAGCCCGCTTTTTCTGCCAAAATTAAGTGCCTAAATCGACGGTAATCCCTCCCAGTCTTTCCCCGATAATTTTGGAAATGATAAGGTGGGAAAGTCACTCGAACGACCAATACTCAACTGCAGGCAATGCTTAAGGCGACTAAATAAATAACAAGCAAATAAAATTATCTGCCGCGCCATTTTTTATTAATAAAGATAGTCCCATTAAAATATTAATTTAGTTCCGCTAATTAACTATTCCCAAGTTTTTGAGATAGGTCTAAACCCCCTAAATCACCAAGAGATATAAGTATTGCTTTTACTCAACTAGAATGCAGGTTGTGCTGTGCATCATAACAGTTGAGGTCTCAAATTCTGCCTTAATTTTACTCTTATCCAACCCAATTTAGGGGAAAATTGTAAGTTTGATTTAGTAACTAAATCATCAATTGACGACTCTCCAAAAAACGGTTGACGACCTTAAATCAGAATGGCATAAATACGCGCCACTTCGGGAACGGGGGTGAGATAGTGTTGCTACATAGCTCAGTTGGTTAGAGCACATACTCAATATGATGGGGTCGGCAGGTCGAATCCCCTGTAAGCCACCAAGCTTTTAAAGTTGGGTTGTAACAACTACCAAGTTGCCAACAAATTTGCGGGAGTGGTGGAATTGTTAGACACGCGGATTTAGGTTCCAGTTGCTTCACCCGTGAGAGTTTCGAGTCTCTCCTCCGCACAATAAAATGTAGGGGTATAGCCAAAGTGTAAGGTCAGCGGTTTTGATCCGCATTCCGTGGTTCAAAGTCCATCTACCCTGCCAATTTTTGAAAGTGATGACTGTTGTCATTCAGCTCTAGGGTATAGCCAAGTGGTAAGGCACGGGTTTTGAATTCCGCCATTCGGTGGTTCAAGTCATCTACCCTGCCAATTTTACAGTGTAAAATGCCACAAAAAAATCCAGACAATGTCTGGCTTTTTTTGTTTTCTGCCCCTCAATCCTATAAAAATCCATAAATTCTACCTAGAACATAATTAACATAGTTTCGGCAGACTCTACCCAGAATTTCAATTACTTGTTGACTCTAATTTTGATTAATGAAATCGTCCTCAGTCATCAACACGTGTTTATGGGGAAATGGTCAGGTACTAATTACATGTTTGCTGGAGCAGGCCGTTTGGTTCACTGCTCGTTTTGGGTTTTTACAAATATAGCGCCATTTTCGGCCACAATTTTTTCAATAATGAAAGTAGTAACCAAAAAGCGACAAAGCGGGCATTAGCTGCCGTTGGCGTCATTGTGTACCAGTTTATCTGCCGAGTAGGCACAAGGTAACTTAGCCGGTGGTGCATTGCGATCTCTTTAGGCGGCCTGTCCATTTTTGGATGTTGGGTAATAGCCATCCTTGGCATGCACAGGATTTCGCCCTGAAAAGCGTGTTAGGACCAAGCTGTATAAAGTCAACGATGCAAACGGCGAATATCGTGCGTTCCTGCTTACTACATTCAACAAGGCTTAATAAACGCTGTTGGGCCATTGCTTTCTTTGTGTTTATTCTTGGGTTACGGCTTTATTTTCTAGTGCTGTCAAGCCAATACCGATTACGACGCCTTAAACAATGCTTTATAAAATCCCACTAATTATTCTTGGTTTAGGCTATTATCTTTGCTAGCCGGTTGAGATCGTTATCGTGGCTTGGCGCGCTATTGCTCGATTCGCTGAATGGGTCCCGTACCTTTATGGCAGTGACTTATGTAAGTGTCACTATTGTGATTACGATAATGAATATCGGATTTGTACCCGAACATTTACTGTAATATTGTCTACTCAGCATTTGGCTTACAAGAGCTGGCGCAGGTGCCATGGGAGCTGCCTTCAAAAATGGCGTGCAACGAGGGGCTTTATTCTAATGAAGCCGGTTCTGGTATGTGCCCCATGCTGCTGCTGCCGCAACCACCCATCCAAATCACCCGTTTCAACAGGTGATTGGTGCAATCTTGGGTTTTTATCGATCACTATGGTGCCTGTGTAACCTCGCCAGCCTATTGTCATCCCTATCCTAGCAGTGGCCTCGAGCAATGAAGGAATGGAAGGATCAAGCATTGAACCAAAAGTGCCATGACCATTCACATTTAGGTTCGGGGGGGCTTTGATTTTGTAGCCGCGGCTATTACCTATTTGCCTTACCTCAGTGGTAAAGCTAATTATGCCTATGGTGAAAAAGTAACCTGCACATTTTAAGCTAGACCAATAAAATAGGTAAGGCGGCTATACCTAAGGCTTACTTTACCATGATTTTATTGGGGTGCAAGCGCCAACCTGCCAAGAAGTAGGCCGCGGCGGATATGGCACATCGTTTAATGACCGTTTTAATATCAGTGCCTTGGTATGGATGACACCTTACGATTGTAATCATCAGTCAGGATTACTTTAAAAAACGTAAAGCGGGTGAAAAGATAGAATACAAAGCTGGAGACTGTGAAATTCCCAGGGACAAAAGCGAAGATGGAATTGGGACTAGGCCTTCGAGCCGAGCATTCGAAGCTAATAAAATAACAAGAATAAAGGATGCTAATGAGCATCCTTTTTTTGTGATTAAGTCCAACTTCGCTTTGTGGCAGAACGATATGATTTCAGTTGAACTCCCCATACTATTTGCTTTGGGATTAATCTTTAAAAATCAACATTGAACGCAAATAGACGGGTATATGATTTAACCATAATTAAATAATGGCTTTCCTATTAATTCTTGTGTAAGAGTGTGCTTTGCATAATATTTCCCCTAGGAAATTAATTAAATGTGTTCTTTTAATATTCGTACCAAAAATTGCTGATGCTTAGCTAGGGCAATAAGGGAATGAACACTGTTAATTAAAGAAAAACCAAGAGAATGATTTGTCAATGGATATAGAATGTTATTGATGGAATGAAGTGGATTAAGGGAATTGTATCAGCCGTTATTGAAGACGCTGGCTTTCAGTGTTAAAGGCCTTTGCCTTGCGCCGCCAGAATTATCTTGCGCTCAACTACAAAAAATCAAATCTACTCACACCTGAAAAATTGCGATTATTATGATGTAAAATGCCAGGAAATCTGGTTATGAATTTAATTTGAAAGACCAGTTAAAAAAACTAAATCCTAAACAAAAAATTTTGTGGTCATTAATGGGACACCTCGAGAAGGATACAATAAAGATCAAGAGCGTGTTTTTAATATTCAAAACCGGCGAAGTGTGGATAAAATTTTACTCGCAGTGATCAAATGCTTTTTCATCCCCTGCACTTTGGCTGGCGATCATAGTCTGGCACCGGGGTCTGCAAGCTAATAGATACCTTGAAATAGTTTGCCATACATGATTGGAAATGTCCCAACCTAAATTAAAATGTCTCCGTTTTGTAAATTAACACATACAGCATAAAAAAAGAGTCAAATTCCAAGGCGTATTTAATAGAATTATTAGGCGGGTCTGCGTCCTTTTTGGCTAATCCTTTTTTGTTTGGGGTTTTTAGCTTATAGATAGAAGTAACACAAGAACTTCTTCTTGGCCAAGCTAATTTCCCGCATTTGCTATCCGATCAGCAATAGAAAAGAATATGATATCATTACCTCTTTAATAATCCAGTTGCACACAATTGAAAGCCCTTAAGTCCCATGATAATTTTATCGCGCCAGTTGCCATTGAAGCAATCCGAGGTACTCTTGGCGGAATGAACATATTTCTGACATTAATCAAATAACCTAGCGATAATTGAAGTTTGTCTGGTAAAACCCGCAAAAACAAAGAACTCGGTTGCAATCAATCGTTTAGTGGCAGATTTCCAAACCATTACCCTTATTCATCGTTTAAAGACTTTGTACCTCTGGCATTAATGTATTGGCGATGAAACAAAAGCCACTAATGCCAAAGCTTAAGTACAGTTTCCAAGCGCGCACGGTGATTAAAACACTTACGAAAGCATGGTAGCGGATTTATGTGATAGATGATAGCCGGCTGCAATTGAGTTTACCTATCAGTACAAGACAAATCCATTTTCCCAAGATAAAAGAGTGTCGTGCAATGAACATGGCCAAAATAGCGATAAAGCCAGTTATAAAGTATTAAAACGCTACCCGCCCTCAACCAAAGCACATAGATCTATTATTACACCGAACACAGCAGAACTCACACACAAACTGCGAATTACCATAAGCCAAGCCAATTGGTCATCCTATATTAAGGATGCGACCTGTACGGCACATGCTGCAAGCAAGCCTGGCACCAGATTTATTTGCTGCATGCCGTCCGGACTTGAATTTGAACCACCCACAAAAAGTCAAAAGAGAATGATAATTAACTGCCCCAGTCCCCTTTAGTAAAAACAATATGGGCTAAAGTTTGTTTCCAGCTTTATTTATATAACAAAAATTTAATCTATTCACTGACTAGTCGAAGCTAGAAGGCCCGCAAGCCCCTCACCTCGCCGTCTATCTTTTCTTCTTAGCATTATCTGCTTCATTTTGCAGACTTACGGCGGTCTTGCTCAACGTTTTTCTTTGCGATCTTTTTTGTCTGGGGTAAAGTGAGCGTTTTAAATTTTTCTTAACGTTGTAAATTTCCTCATCGCTTTTTTAAAGCGATAGCCTCGCCATTAAATATTTCTTCTGCCGCGCACCCATATCCGATGATTCAGCTAATACGCCTAAGCTTGGCTTGAGCGGAATTCCAAATTGATTAAGAACTTCACTATTTTATGTAAATAACCCTTGCCTCCTGCCAATTATGCACCGCGCGTGCGGCGCTAGTTCTAAAAAATTCGATTTCAGTATTGGGTATTTTCACTTAATTGAAAGTTCGCTCTTTGAGATAGTCAGGGTAGGCTTTTAATCAAATAGTCAGCAGTGAAAAAGCCCACATCCATCATACTCATGGCGGTGTCCTTAATCGAGCACAGGCGGCCAATCGATAACCACTGTTCGGCATTTTCTAACTTTGTGCCATAAGACCCTGGGTAATCAATAAGGTGAATGCCATTGCCTAAACTAAAACGTTGCTGATTTTGGTTACCTGCCGCTCATTTCAGTTTTTGCAATCACGCGTCCAGCTAGAATATTGATTAAGGAGATTTACCGACAATTAGGTATGCCACTATCAATTGTATGAAATGGACTTAAATACTGGCGTCCTTTGCGGTAACATTTGGCGAACCGTGTCAAAAGTTGTTTTAATATTGGCAGGATCTTGGCGTACTGGAGCGGAAAGTTTTTCAACGCCTCTTTCCTGTTCAACAATATGATGCCATTTTGGCCGTCATTTCAGGATCAGCAAGGTCGTTTTGGTCATTACTTTAATACAGGGTTTTATCAACCACTGCAAATCTCTGCTTATAGCAGGGTTTCCTGAATGTAAAGGATACGTGCATCAAGCACTTAATTAAGAGATCAACAGTGGGGTAATGCTTCTTTATCTCTATTTTGGCCTTGTTGCATATGCCCTGATTACCAATGAACTGCCCATTAAAATCGCCTAACCTTGTAAATTGGGCGTAAATTGTCTGCATTAATTCGCCTGAAGGTTAAGGCTTGAA
>Ga0163217_1016223_pt1 | contig 17413 bp, 10 predicted proteins | sample SynspAceP_FD_185933 | JGI IMG/M metagenome (GOLD analysis project Ga0163217, IMG submission 185933) | Saline lake microbial communities from Ace Lake in Antarctica - Synechococcus sp. Ace-P (PacBio error correction) | ecosystem: Environmental > Aquatic > Non-marine Saline and Alkaline > Saline ...
GAGAGAGATCTAACTTTTTGTTCCAAAATCATAAAGCACAATCAAAGCCTTTTTGTATCTAACATAGTTTTTTTTTTTTTTTTTTTTAACAATTTTTTGGGAAAAAGTTTTTTTTTGGGGGTTTTAAAGAAAAAAAACGGGCCCCCAAAAATAATTAAAATTGTTTTTTCCTTTAAAGCATTTTTCCCAAAAATTTTTTTTTCTCCGTTGAAGGCCCCCAAAAATCCAAACAAAAAATCTATGGTCCCCCTCTCCGGTTTTTGTTTCCCGCTTTTTTTTTTTTTTCCATTCAAAATAATTTCAATCAATACTTCAGGTGAAATCCCATAAAAGTTTACTCGGCGAAGAGTGAGCCATGTTTTTGTTTTCCCTTTTTAACTGTGGTGGCGGCCAAACCAATCATCCCGATGTAACTTTTGATTAATAACCTTCGTCCGCCTCCCCCACCATGTAAAGATTTTTAACAGTCGTTTCTTCCGCCTTTTCTTTTTTCAATTCGTTTCCCAATTCCCCTTTTTTGGGCATCATTTCTTTCCCTGATATTTCGCTTGTTTCTTTATTATTTTGAGCAAGCTGACAAGAAGAAATAGTACTGTCAAGTTCCGATTAATAAAAAATCTACTTTTTTCCAGCATAGCCCCTGTACTCCTTTACTATGAATGATGTATATATAGCTTATCAAAGTTTCCAACTCTCTAACTGTAAGCAAAGCTTACAATAATGAATGGCTTACCGGTCCTTCCAATCTAATATAACCATTCTAACAACAAAGTTGTTAGTTTAGAGTTCTATTTTTTACGGACTTTAAAAATTCGTAAATTAAACAATGCGTCCTAAATAAAAGAAAAAAAGAGGTTGGCGCAAAAAATAGCTCCACCCTCTTTTCTCCTATCCTACATATTATTCTAATTGGTTTTGTTCTACCGTTATCTCCAATATTCTTGTATCTTTTACTTTCCACTAAACAATGAAGCAACATATTGCCATAAAATCAGCTTGGATCGGCTTCTTTGGGGAAACGACCTAAACATTTCTGAAACGAATCCACTGATTGTATTTGAAAAAAAAACTTCCTCGTTTTTGAATTTGAAATAAATCAAAAAACTTTTTCAAGGACTAGCCTCACCGCGAACTTGATATTTTTCCCTCATCAATGAGAATGATTTTCTTCTTCGATATTAATCGTTCATCCCCATATTTCTCCAACTAGCTTCTTCCCAAGCATCTTCCATAGTCACTATCCGATTGTAAACCTCAATACTCATCAGAAACCACAAGGCCATGTGCGCTTTGCTTTGTTGCCATAATTTTCAATTAATCGGATTTTGTCTCATACTGGAATGTGAATGACTTCTTTCATTGATTTCAGTGAGTGGATAATCCTTCTTCACCTTTTTGCTTTTCCCTACGAAATAAGATTGGGAAAATCTCTCTCATGTAAACACCTGTTAAACTTCATCAATCGAATCTTCACATAATAAAATACGTGAGTACCTGTGTTCATCAAAAATTTTCTGTATTTCCCTCATCTGTATCTTGCAAGTCAGCTGCAACCACGTCTACACGCGGGTCTAAGAATACTGTCTACTTCCAAATCAAATGGAATTTGATGCTGATCGAATACTGATGTCTCATCTTCCAGTGAGCCACCGTTTTTTTCGCTTCATCTACGATGATTAAACGTTCTTCTCCACTAATCCTTGCTTCTTCGGTTTGCAAATTTTAAGCCAACATGTTGTTCCACTCTTCAAAAACATCAGTTAACGGCTTTTAAAATTTTTCCATTAAAATACTTAAAACTGGAGTAGCAAAATTTAGCAACTTTTTCTGGTCGGTCTTTTGCATTGCTTTCGAGTAAATTTTCAACGCAAAAATTAATACAAGTAATCGTCAATGACGTTGTGGAATCGTTACTCCATATTGAGGAAAATAACTGATGAAAAGGAGTGTCGCTAAGGAAGAAGACAGCAATATTCACAATATTTTTTCCTACTAGTATTGAAAGAAAGAACCATTGTTGTAGTCTTCTGTAGTTTTAATGCCCATTCTGCACGTTTTGTCTCCTTTTTTTGCACTATTTTCGCAATCGGATTCGATTCAACGGGAACGTAAAAGCTGTTTCCGAGGAAGAAAAAAACCCCGATAATAATAAGCAGTATCACTAAATCACAAACTCGTCATTATACTATCACTGGTCCATTAGACCAGAATTCCCCTTATATTCCTTAATTGCTATCATTTAACCATAAAATAGTAGTTATAAAAGTATATCTAGTCCTATTTAATAATAGTACTAAACGATTCTCCGTAGTTTCTTATACATCCTAATTTTTCTATACTTCTCGTTCCTTTTATGAACTGGATTATTTTGCAAAAATAAGGTTTATTTTCATTAATTGTTCAAACTGTATTTTTTTCGAGGCCTTCCACGAATGCAGAATTAATCCGCCACACAGAAGGATAATTCTTTTTATTTTTGTGTATTTGACATTTCCATTATAATGTTCAATTGATTGGCCTCGCAAAGTTGGAGAATGCTTTATCCCTCTATTTATGTTATTTTTAGTAAAAATCTTCATCAACAGAAAAGGGGGTTTTTCATACACCAAATACGGTGGAATAAACCGAAATACTTAGAAACATAATATTGCATACCTCTAATATACTAGTAATACTAAGGATAACTTCTTTGAAATAATTCGGATTATATTCTTGCAACAATTTTTTTCAATCTTTCGTTTATTGGATAATTTAATCTTTTTTTTGAAACCTCCTAAATGTTGTATTTGTTTAACTCAATTTTTGAGGGCAGACTCGCTGCAGGCACCAAAATGGTTCATTACAATATATTGAAAACATACATTTAGGGAATTCTGCTGTCATGCCAATTAATCCAGTAATCTTAAAAATAAGTATTATACATTCAATAAGCTATTTTTTTCTATATTATAGGGGGGCAGGAAACAAAAAAACTCATGACAATAGCCTCTTCAGCGGTTCCAGAAATGCTATAAACTCATTTGGATTATTTATAATAGTATGAAATGCTTTACTTTTTTTATTAATCTGCCTTATATTTGAATTCGTCAACCGATTGATTAGTCAATGTTAAGTTTTGGTTAGCTGAGAGGAGAATAGACATGGAATTAAAAAGATATCAGCAACTTTTTTATTAATAAAATTTCAAATCAAGAAACTACTTCTTTTTTGAGAAAGAAACAGGTTTCAGTTTGACAAGTATGAATGATTGAATGTTTCTTAAAGAAATGGGAAATGCTTTTCATCTAAATACAATCAGAATTAAAATAGTAGTTCTGCGGTTACTAGGCCATTTTAAAGGTATTAGAAGCAAAAAAATTATGTCCTAGAAAGGGGAAATAAAATGAACAATAGAGAAATATATGTTCAAACTAACTGAAAAAAGGGCAATTGATTTAAAAATTGTGAGAAAGGCATCATTTCTATGCAGCAACTTTTAGATATTTCGCTTAATGATGAAGAAGCAGATAATTATCCTATTTATGAACAAACTAATGAACTAAACAGAAAGAGTTTTAACTATGGAAAACAAAGTAAAAAATAATGATTTTTCAGATATCATCTTCGAAGAAGTCGGTCGTCTATATAATAAAGATTACAAAATTTTTCTCATGAAGAATGCTAGAAATGAATTCCAGTAAGCCACAACCGACCCTCTTCAGTAAATAGCAACCAGGCGTTTTGTCATTGTTGAAAGCGAAGAAGAAAAAAAGAAATAAAACCACTTATTCGTTAATACTGCTCAAAATGATACCTCATTGCAATGATATTAATTTTCGGAGATAGGAGTGCTAGAATATGGCGAGAAAATTTTATAACCAGCCGTCGAAGAAAATAAAATGTCTTCTGAAGTAAAGAGATCAACAATTAGAAAGTTATTCTCCCCTTACTACCAGACTTTTCAAACAAAAATTGAATGATATTGGTAAAATAGATTCTAGGTTTAGTCGCTAATGGAATTAATGCTTGTTGCGCGTAGTCATGGATATGAATACGAATGCCATTGTTGGATTTTGAATCTGACCATTAGCTTGGAGCGTTTGATTTTAAGATAAAAGAACGTTATGTGCGGTAATGATTTTTATGCTATTGGGAATCAATAGATTGCTGATACCAATCGTCGTTTAAACGCAGATGCATTAAAAGCATTTAAATAAAAAGGAGATTTTATGCATGAAAATTATTAATGCTACTTTTTTTGTAAAGACGTAACCAGAAATGAGTTTTTAGCTACTGTTAGCTTTAATTGTTTAAGCTACTCTACTGAAGAAGGTTTGCATAGACCTACCATCTTTACGAGTCGTTTGAAGACCTAATAGGTTTTTGTCATGATAGAAAAAATTGGGAAACCAAGAAGCTATTAATGAACACAATAAAAATCTTTTACTCCTTAATTTTGTTTTAAAAATAATGCCTCGTATAGCGCTAAACAAGCTATTATTATGAATTTTTCTACTATAGAGGAATAAAGGAATAGCACGTATTTATAATCAATTTCAAGTTCTACTAAAGTAGCTTTAGATTCATCCACTTGATGAACCTTTGATTTGATAACATTGGTGCCTAATCTAAGTTAAAATAACCTATAGTAACGATTTAGAGTATCAAAGTTTAAGATAAAAAAATTTGATGGCTCATGGAAAAAACAGGCAAGAAAAAAAGCTTGTTAAATAGCCAGAAAATTAGATAGTCATTGCTGTTACCGGATTGTATTTTAAACTTTTAAGTTAAAAAGCAAGCCGAATTAGAATAGTTTAATATTCTATCAGCTGTTTTTTTCCTTATTAGAATAAGCATGTAGTCACTCCGTATGATTCTCCTAGTGCTTCGCATTGCAAGAGAGCGTTCAAGTAGTTCAAGGACGGGTTGTATTCTGGTTGGAAAAAGAAGTGCGGCACGAGGCCTAAGTGTTCGAGGTCGTGCCATTCCTGGCTTCTACGCACAAGCAGCCATTGGTGTTTATTGACGGCAGTAACAACTGCTTTTTTAGACATTACCCATTGCGGGCTCCTTTAATAATATGAGCATCTTTTCGTATAGATTTTCATCATCAGCGATATTATCTTGGCATTATCGCATGAAATCTGGACGGATTTTTTTTCTTCTACATAGCTACTGACAACCTCTTTTTGCACATTGATCGGCGATTAAATCGCTTTAACTCCTGTGGAAGGCAAATGGTAGTGCAAATAAGTGACAATGCCAGATGTTGCGCTTGACACGGCTCATCATTTTCATGCGTAGGTTTTACAATGTTTTTTAGCTGCAACAATGCCTTGACGACGTGCGTTAGAAGGCTAAGGCGATATGGCACTCTACTGTGTGTAGGTTGAAAGGGATAGTGGTAGCATGCTCCAGCAGCAAAAATATCCGCTTGCAGAAGTTTGCAATATATTCGTCCTACTTCAATCATACCGGCTAGAGTCTAAATTCAACAATGGCTCTTTCAGCCTACTCAGTCGGCTGGTGCTAAATAAGCTGCTGCAATCATAACGGTATCCACTTGCATATCGCCTTTATCTGTCAGCGCTTTTGTTACGACCGCCGTTTTTGCCGGCATGAATTTCTTTCTTTAACCATTTTCGCCCAGTTGGACGTTTCTTTTCTTTCTTTTAAGTCTTTATCAAAACATCTGTGAACTCTTTATCGGCAAATAGGTAGGAAGTAACACGGTCAAGAGTATCAGATAATGGTCGTTTTGCTAATCCTGCTTTTACAAAAGCTTCAGCATCACTTCAATTCAATCCGCGATATATGCCAGCAGTCCAATGACGACAGCTTTTTTCAGGCTGAAGCCTATCCGTTTTTTCACTTGTCAGCCCAATCGCGAGCGCGTAAGTAAAAGAACATTTTCGCAAATGCCGTTCCATCTAGCTGGTAATTGGAAGGCTTGGCAACTGGGAGTAAGAATTAGTTTATCATAGCGTTGTTTTGAATTCACGCCTCCATGTTGTTTTTACGGTGATTGTTTTCCAAGATTTAGGATGCATATTTGTTAGCTCACTATTCGTTGGACGTGTACTCCTTGCTCTGTAATAAGAAGTTTCATTGCATAATGTAATTCATTCCAATGAAATTCGACTTCTTCTAAGTAAGATTGAAATACCACAAGACAAGAAAGAGACGCGTAGACCCTTTTCGTAAGAATGAATTTCTGGCGGCTTCAGGTAGTTCTTTAAATAATGTTTGGACAGGCTCATAGCCTGCATGAGACGACGACACTTTATACGAACTTTCATTAAAAATCCTGCCATTTCTAACCTACTTTAGAGAGAAAACAACGAACTTAAATGTTCAAGAAAAGAGGCTGATATTCACTGCAGAGAAATAAAAGAAAAATGGCTTATGTGTTTTATATACCATTTAACCCGCTATCATAGATAATAGGGATAGAAAGTGAAAAGGGTTAATCACGGAAATGAAAAGACCTCCGTTTTTTTGCTTATGTATACACCTCAAAAGTTAGGAAAAACTAACCTTTTGAGATTGAATCAAAAATAGCTATAGCTGTTTTATAATTCCAAATGAACTTCAGCTCTTATTATCCGTAAAGCCACTCTAAAGTCATCATAATAACAAAAGCCAACCATTAAAGCAAGAGTAGCACTTCTTATAGCTCCATTTGTTTGAGATTCAGGGGATTATTCTTCTAGCGAGTAACAATATCATAGCTCCTGCAGGCAAGAAGCGCATAAGGTATAACAAAGAAGCCGTGAATTGAAATAACCGTGATAGCGCCAAATTAACTGCAGCTAGTCGTTCCACCGGATAGCAGATAACTGTCAATATTTAAAGGCTCTCCAGCGAGTGCTTCGCAGCTGCTCGATGGGAATAGATAAACAGAGCTTCAGGCAATATTTTGAAATTCCAATTTCCTACGCGAGCCGACAGCACTCATAAAAGGCATCTCCATTTGCTGCACTAACTGCTGCAGCTCCAAATAGCTACACCAACAGACAATCCTTCAGGTATATTGTGGATTGTAATAGGGCAAGAAAATACAAAGCAAGTTTTTTGAAGAACTTTGAAAGCATTAGGCCCCTTCGCGTTCTCTTATGGGCGCTCGTTTAAATGTAAGTGGGAATGCCTACATCGATTCAATCTTAAGAATAGTCCACATATAGAAAATCCTGTGCAGGCAGGAAACGCAGAACGCAGAAACGCATAATCATTCTGTTCTGGCAAAAAGAAATAGTGAGCTAATAATGACGGCAAAAAGATCAGCAATCATCACCCGCATGCTGGCAAAACCATTCCATCACATCTATAAAACTGACGTTAACAGTTTAAAAAGAAAGCACAAATGCGGAAGCCTAAAATTGTACAGCCCTCAAGTAAATAGACCAGCTAAATTAAGGGCCTGTAAAATTGGATGAAACGAACAAATGTATCAATAAATAGTATACCCCTCGTCCTTTAATAACTAATAGTCTTTGTAATAGTCACATCAAAAGCTAACAATTGGAGCTTAACTTTTATTTTCCCTTTGTTCTTGCGAAATTGACTTTTATATTTAATTTTAACTTTTATGCAGTTTTTACTAGGGCAACTTTACTTATTATAGCTTCTTTTATTGTGCTATATGGCTTTCTGCTTTTTGTATAATGTTAGTTTTTTAATAACTTCTTATGCTACTTTCCAGGCATTCACTTTAGTACCGGCTTGTTTTCTAACTCAACCATAGATGTAACGTTCTAATAAAAACCAGTTCATTTGAAAAGGCTAGAAGCACCTAGCTCAAAATGATGGTAGCAAAATAGAAAATTCAAGTCTTTTCTATTTAAAATTCTGCTAAAAGAATAAGGCATGCCTCTTCTGTAACTATGATATGCTCTAAAACGTCATTACGCAATAAATCGCCGGCTGAAAGAATTTTTTTAGAAGAAATTTTTTTTCTGAATTCTACTAGTAAAGGAGCAGAAATGATGCTAACAAAACACATACCTTCAATATATTGAATGCTATCCTACTTGGTGCTTGAAATACTTTTGACTAATGTATCCATCTAACCTCTATTTGACGGCAATAATAACACTACATCGTAAATTGGCTTGGACAAAAGTCTCAGCCATTTTAACATAGCCGTATTTCATTCTAAAAACGTAGCTCTAAAAAGCTAATAGTAATTTTATTGTCTTTTCATTCCTTTCTTTTAAAAATTTCCCACTATAAAGAACTGGACATCCCTCTTTGCAAATCACTTTATGGCTTAACGCTTCCTAACACTATTCCTGTAAGCTATTGCAGTACCACGACTACCTATAACCAGCTAATAATCAAAACTGTTGCCTTATTTGGCGTACTCGCTATAATTGTCGCCGCAGGTTCTCCAGTGTAATATTTTAATTTCAATAAAGGTACATTTTGTAGATTTCAACTTGTTCCTACTATAGGAGAAATTTTCTTGCGTCGGGCGAAAAATTCGAATTTCTTTCCTGTGAATGCAAGACTTCATTTTAGTTTTTGAGTAAGCAATGACATACAAAATTTTTTCATTTACTTGCCTGTATTTAAACGAAGCAATTTTTATTCCGCTTCTTCGCTGCTCGTAAACGATTTTCTGATCCATCTACAGGCCAATAATATTTTTCTTGTACATTTTTTTTCAGCCCCTAGAATTAGTCTTAAAATGTGACATCGATTTGAACTCACATTATTGTATAAGCTAGTTGATCCCACGATTGTCTTAGCTCGATGAATCCAGTCCTATGATGGTCACAGGGCATTATTTTTTCAGGACGTAATTAATAACGGCTACTTATCCACGCAGCCTACAGCCGAATCATCGCAAAATATGTGCATTTAAAAAGTTGATAAAGTTTGATGTCCTTTATTTTCAAGCGTCTGAAATGCAAATGATCTTTCAAACTCTTCAAGGCTGGAAAGCAAAAAGGCAATTGGCCTTCACTTCAAAAATCATTTTTGTTTTTTCTTGCGCGTTTTTTTCACTTCAATGATTTGATATTTTGGACCAAAGAAAGATGGGCGCTTAAGAATGACCCCCGGCAATCACTCGCTTTGATAGGTCATGGTGACTACTAACTATAATAGCGCCACAGTAACAAATTACAGCAACATCGTTTTTTTTGGTGCTTTTAGTATAATAGTGTGAATGAAGACTATTCAAAACGTACGCAATTTGACACGGCCATAATCATAATTCAGCTACAGAACGACATTGGGATTTGTTACGAACGCAAATGCACCTAACACAATAATAAGAATTCAAAACTAGGTCCTGCATATCAGGGTAGAGCAATTGGGCCCGAGCGTCCACCTGTATTTCAACGTTTATGACAGATTGGCCTAATTCAATTTGGCACATCCTGCCATTCCGGCCAAAGAAACCAGTAATGATGTATTTGGCATATACCTTGACCTCTGATTCCTTATTTTTTATTGCTTTCTGTACTGCGTCATATCATCCACGATGGAAGGGCTGTCAAGTAAAGATTCCAGCAACCAACAATCGCTAATGGCCAACGAATAAGGAAATACAAAATTGTGCTAAAGTTTCACAAACGTAAAAGGCACATTTTGGATTAAAAAAGTTTTGGCATGCTTTAGTGATTACTCTAAAATCAGCGCTACCGTCCTTAAATCAAAGTTTGTATAATGGCAACTGCTGTCGAGTAGCGACATTGCACCATGGAGATGGGACAGCTTTAACGATCTAGGAAATATATAAATCAATTAGCCATTAAAGTGGATTGCAAACGAAAATATAGGCATATTGGAAACCCCGATAAAATGAGGTACTTGAGGCCAGAAAATTAATATGGCTTAACGGCATTACAAAACCAATCATTACAGCTCTCACGAATGAATTTCATGAGTTGTGGGCAGACGCTTGAAATTATACGAAGAGCATCTGAAATCACAGCCCGGTTAAGAGCCGTCGTCTATAATATAATTTAAGCCCTGTTTCCTTACCTAAGGTAATTATTAGCAATGACATCGCACCGGTTGAACCTGAAATCAATCGCCTGGAGCGTCCACGCTACAAAGGCCATAGTGCACAGCGATCAACAGAATGGGCATACAATCCGCACCAATGGATCGCTCCTGGCAATGATAGAGAACGCAATTGATTCAGGAATTAATGGCTAAATGCTAGCAACAATTCGGCAAGGATGTCTCCCTTACATTTGGAAAAACCATTCTGCGTTTTATTTTTTTCTACCGGCATTTATTCTACACCTCATCTATATGAATTTTTTGGCTTTTAACTATTATACAAAGCGCAGGATCGATTTATAATAAAAACAGTTTATCTATTTCCAGCCCCAAAAATGGAACGCATTTTTGTACGTAAACAAACAAACTTTATGCTATGAAAAGAAAAATTGCTTTATAGTTAGGAGTGTCTATATTTAAATGATATAATGAGGCCTATATCATGACGATCAAACTTGTGATAGTCAATTAATAGAATTAAGAAATCGAATTGTGTAGAAATCTTCGGCAGAGGAATACTCATCAGGGGCAATAGAATAGAAAATATTTAAAAGAAATATGCTTGATAGGCTCAAAAAGGGATAAAGGTAGTAATCGCAATAACTTTTCTCACCTAGGCGCGATTCAACACATCATTTTAGTAGAATTACTGGAGTTGATTGAAGAAAAAGGAGCTTACTCAAATCGATTAAAGAAGAACTTGATACATAGTGATGGAGTGGATACGCCCATTTAGTCATATCGTGAAGCAGCCTTGTCGAATTCGCTAAAGCGATGTCTCAGCGAAAATACAAAAAAAGGGATTATGTACTAGCACAGCTAAAAAGGCGTCAGCTAGACCCGACGACAAGAAAACCTGACGAAAATGCTACAACGAGTCAATTATGCTGTATGAGCAGTAAAAAATATAGTCTGGGCTGAAATAAGAGATAAAACTGGTATTATGCAAAAACAACTTTATATGCGATATTTAGAGAATTAAAGCATCCTTAATGTCTGGCTTTATTATGACTATAAATAGGCATAGCGATAAGAATACTAGCCGCTATTCTTATCTAATTTTAACTCTAATGTTCCATCAACTACAATGGAGAACGCATCTTTCGTGAAAAACACCTATACATATGCATCGTGCAAGAGTAATTAGTTACTTCTTTGTTTCTTGAATGAATATTAATACATGTAATTTGCTTTAGAATAGGAAATGATAGGGGTAATAATTATAGACTTGATTCATTTCCATTTAAGTTATTTCAATACGGAATTATAATAGTAATGACTTACGTACATTGTTAGTGTTATAACGCAAAAAATGTGAATAAGTATATGGATTAATGGATAGTATTAGTTAAATAAAAGGAGGACATAACCACAATGAAAAAACAAAATTATTGATTTTATTTTTATCTCAGCTCACCATAGCTTAGTGGTTGTATCACAAACAGACAATCAGGACAGTTCTATGAATGCAAGCTCGCTAGACGCCAAATTTAGCCAGTACTCCTGTTCTCTATAGATGAAGTAAAGATCTCCTTAAAGTGAGCCTTACACTATAGTTTTTGTAACAATAATTCTCCTCATTGGAAATGACTGTTAGCAAATCTTTCGAAGACGGATATTACCGAATGCTAACTTTCTATACTTTAATTTCGAAAGATACCACAAAATCTAACATCCATTTTTCATCTTTAAGCGAACGATAAGAATTAAAAGACTCTGGCTTTGGAAAATCAGGTGAAGAAAAAGCATTGTATTTACTGTACCTGGATGGTCTTACGCTGAAGAAACAATCCCTGAATACAGGCGTAATATCAAACCACCCGTTTTGTTACTTGCTCTAGCATTGATGCTATATTCATGGGCGATTAGCTCAAAAAAATTATTTTAGGATAGATAAACTTAATACTCGTTTTAATGTAACTAAGCTTACTGAATAATTTATAGTTTCTGGTCATGATACTGTTTTATTGAAAAAAAGTTTTTCCAAAATAAAGGATGTTCGACTTATTTTTTCATGACACATTTCACTATTATATTCGCTCATAATGAATTGCGAGTAAAGCTTTGTCGATGAATTTTTAGACCGACTCCTGCCTAGGGGGACCATTAAGCAGGATAGCTCTCACAAATTACGAATTATTCAGGTTTTTAATCTTTATCAAAACCCTAAGCACAAATTTAACTACTTTGTTGCATTTGCTTCACAATTGACCTTTTTTGATCATTTACTCTATGCGTTTTAAGTCTATTGATTTAAGTAGATTCACTTATCAATTAAAAGGAGGACAAATGATTATGGAAATTATGAAAGACATGAACACATTAAAAAACCAGAAGGATATTGAAAATAGAGAAAAAAGCTATTTAATTGGTGGAGGTATCGGCTTTCATTAGGCTTGGGCTGCTGAAACTTAATCCGTGATTGGTCATATGGAATGGTCAAAACATTACTATTATAGAAGCAAAGATAGTATTTTAGGTGGTGCTTTAGACGGTTCTGGAAATGCAGAGGATGGATATGTTTTGCCCGTGGCGGAAGAGAAATGAAGAACATTATGAATGTGTATGGGATTTATTTGGAGAGTAACCATCTTAGAAGATGGCACTAAAAAGAACTGTTTTAGATGAATTTAGAGTAATTAAACAGAGCTGATGCGCTAACTATTCTAAATTGTCGTGGGCAATTGGCTAATCGTGATGAAAACTTGATTTTTCACTCTTGGATTAAGTGACATTCAGCGTTTAAACAACTTACTAAGTATTTCTGTGCACAGAAGATTCTTTTAGGTGCAGCTACTGTTTGAAGCAATTTTCGATGATTGCATTCTTAGAAACTGGAATATGTGGTTATATTGGAGTAAGTATGTTGGCTAATTGAGACTTGGCACAGGTGTTGTAGAAATGAAACGTTCTAATGGGCATGCGCTTATGCATTTATGCTGGAATGAAGCAAAATGGAAAAATTAGTATTTACTAAATAGCAATCAGATAACGATTAACTGATTCTTTGCCACTTAAAAAAATCGTTAGAATCACATAGGTATACTATTTGACTTCAATACACAAGTAACTGATTTAGATATGGATATAACGGCAATGATAAAAAACAGTTACAGGAATTCACTTAACTCGTGATTGGTAAAAAAGAAGAAATTATTAAAACTGAGCTGAATATTTACGTATTTTTTAGCAATGATCTATGACTGAAATACCAACACTTGGAAATATGGATAAAGCACCGATTTAGATAGAAGTGAGGCGGTTGCCTGAATCTATGGAAAAACATAGCTAAAAAAGATGGCTTCATTTTGGAAAACTGAAGGTATTCTGTAGCGATATGTATAAAAGTAAATGGGAATACCTATCGATAAGGCTTCTAAAAGGTCCTAAAAATGAGAAGAAACTTATTGAGAAATTTTGCTGACGTCAATAGGCTCACTATAAAAAATGTGACCGGAGGAATAATAACAGTTAAAGACTCAAACTGGTTATTAAGTTGTCACTGTTTAATAGACAACCTGCAATTTGATTGATCACAACCTGATGATGTAATAGTCCTTTGGCTTATACGGTTTATTCGCTGATAAAAAAGGAGTTTTGTTTTTATTTATTGAAAAGAAAATGAGTGACTGTAGCAGGCTATTAGGAATTTTACATAGAACTTTTATAATCATTTAGGTATTGATGAAAAATGATATGCGATGAATATAGTGATACATCCATTGTGGATTCCTGCCATGAATAGCCCATTATATCACAAGTCCAATTTATGCTGCGTAGTAAAGGTAGTAGACCCACAAGTTTGTGGGGCCTGAAGGTAGTACGAATCTTGCATTTTTAAGGTCAATTTTGCCAGAGATTAAGTGATTGTGTTATTTACTGTTGAATATTTCTGTTCGTTCGCGCTATGATGGCTGTATATAATACTTTTACTTGGACTTGAAAAAAATCCACACTGAAATATATCGCGCTGGTCAATATGATATTACGTTTGTGGCTGATGCAGCTAAAGCAATGTATATGTGGAAGACGTTACTAGCTGAAGGCCTATCATTAAAAAGTTATTAAGCAGACAATGCTTTAGAAGGGTTATATAACTAATCTAAGCTGTAAGTTTAAAATAATGAAAAATAGGGAAGTCAAATTAAATTGATCTCCCCTATTTTCATATTTTACATATGCTCTGTAGATTTCTCCAGTTATATTATTTTGTCAAGATTATTACAATTGCCTTCAATGTCTTCGACCATGATTATTTTTTATGCGCAATGCAATTATTATCCCTACCAAAGGTGGGGGGAAATTTTATAGAAATTAGCTACATATCGTTTTTTTAATCTTTATCTGATAAATACTATTTAAATCGGGCTTTGCAAGCTCATTTACAAACTTCTACAATAATGTTAAATGATTCGTTTATAAAATATTCTAGCTAAAAAAATATCTGCTATTTTAGAATTAATAAGTTGTTTAATAGCCACTTTTTTATTCTCATACAAATTATACTTGAATATTTCTAAAACCGCTTTTTGCCATGATGAACATGTTTTATTTCACCAAGCATTTCTTTAAGTTCCGTTTTAAAAAAAATGCCATTGCTAATAAGATTCATGATATATCGATTAAAATAATAAATATGACGTTGCGTCTATTTAATCGCATTCCTTAAGCAAATATTGTTTAACTGTTAATTTTCGCTAGTGGTATAGTTTGGGGCATTTGTTTTTTTAGTGACTCAGCCAATGCGTTTTAGTAATTTCGCATCATCTGTTCACTGCGCTTATATCATTAGTGCTACCTAACATTTTTTATCTGGCCAATGCTTTAGAAACTATTTAAGTGTGTAGGTCTTATATATTTAACCTCACAATATAAATCTACAATCTAATCTTGTTTGATCGTTATTTCATTAACCAATTGCAGGGCTTGACTGCCCCTTTTCCCTTTTATGCGCTCCTTGGGAAGAAAAAAAAAAATTTTTTTTTTTTGTTTTTTTTTCGCCCCCGGGCCATCTTACAACTAGTAGCTTATTGCCAAAAGCTACCGCCTATCCATGCATGGGTAGCTCTATCGTGATTTGCGTAAGCTGGTAATGTCTAGATTAGAAAGCTGCACGAGAAGCAATGTAAACTAGAATGCGTAATAGTACGCAAAGTATTTCTTTCCTATCTCTCTCTTGCATCAAACAAGTTTAACCGTTCAAAAGGAATTGACGCAATTTCGACCACTTTTATTGCAACCTTCAATTCTTCGCATTCGGCGACGTAACAGCTCGTATTCTTCTAATGCACTTATTCCCATTTTCACTTGCTTCTTTTGTGCGTATATTCTTCATAACATTACCTCAAAGAATGTTTTATAGCCGTTAGGGCCATATAATGTCATTTTATAGGTTATTTATGTTAGAGGTTATATCTAAAATTTATAGGCTAAGCTACACAAAATCCACACAATTGAATTGTATATATTGTAAACATAGGAAAGCCCCCCCCGCCGCCCCCCCACCCAAGGCATGTGAGGAAAATCTTCATAATACAATAACTATCGTTCCTGCAAATGGGATGGGAGAGCGTGGCGGGTAGAGTTTGCCCGTAGAACCTTATTATGTAGGAAGGAGTGTTAAACCAAAATGAATAGCAACTAAAATCTAATAAAAATAGTTTAATAAGAAAAGGAGGAATAGGGATGTATGTTGGTTTAAATTTGTTATCGAGAGGCATAAAGTTCTATGATGTTTATGGTCCATTTTGATATATACTTGTAGTCGGTTGTTTTTAACAGGTAAAATTCTTGGGGGCCTAAACAGAATCCGTCTCTGATAAAGAACACCTTAGATGTTGCTCAAATGAAGAATACGCGAAGGGAAATATTTCTGGAATCAGAATATTTGAAAGAAAGAGGCAGCATGCTTTAATAGCTCGATAGGTTGCTTGGCCTATTATTTTCAAGCTGATATATTTTAAGATATCCTTTTTTCTGAATAAAAAAAGGCGGTGTTGCTTGCTTATAAGAGTTGACAGGCTTTTTTTGTTGGCCATCTTATTATAGGCATAAGGAAATGAGTGATGGGCGAATCTTTCTTATAAGTAGATAATCCTTTAGTATCGATCTGTTCCGTTCGAGCATTTCCATCTACTTTTATTGCATCCTTCTCGAGAGCTTTCCTTAAGCGGATGACGGCACCTAGCCTCGTCAATGCGTAAACTTCATCTAGGAAATAGTCGGCGTGAGTAAGGTAACGGCGTCATCACTGCGGGCATCACTTCTTATCCGCTACTCTCCGAAATATGGCGTCATATATTCTGGTTCCGTCATTCAGCCCGATTTCTAGAAGGCGTCGCATAATAATTCTAACCATTTTAATATAGGAAGCCGTCTCCTATGAACGTAAAGTGCTAAGCAGCTTCACTTCTGCTGTGGATTGTGATTTCATCAATGGTCGCTGGATCTCGTTGATTTTTTCGTCTTCTTGAGTGGAAAGAAAACGCGGATGAAGTCATGGGTTCCGAAAGCTTTCTGCAAGCCTCATTCATTTTGTCGACGTTAAGTTGTCGGCAGGGATAATAGTAGGCTGTAATTTCCGGCTCAAATGAGCGGATGGTAACGACATTATTCGGCAGACATAATAGCTGTATGTCTTCGGCTGACGGCATTATAGGCGCAATGGAATTCTTTCTGGAACTTCCTCTACTTTTAACAATTATATCGCGTGGGAGATACCATGGTTCAGATAGTCTTGGCATTGCGCAAAAAATCATGTTACGGTATGTCGGTCTTGAAATTGGCTACCTGCCCCTTGGCATGGGTTCCGGCATCCTCCACCGCGAGCGCATACAATTTTCAATTTTGTTTCTGGGAAATTCTGACATAGACAGTTCTCATTTTGCCTGAATCGTTTTGTGCTGAATCTCCGAGTCGTGCTTTTGCCTAACCCAGATATCTACGCCCCATCATACTCATCGTGCGGCAGTTTAATGTTTTTCAGTTCATCCCTCTTAAGTCATCTATTCTTTGCCTGTTTTCATGGCCTATGGCTTCACTCTTAGCTTACAATTTACTTATTAAATTTGAGTTATTAAGAATACTAGATTGATTCTAATTGATTATAAAAAAAATCATTTTTACGCTTAAGGCTTTGATAAAAATTCTTAAGTAACCCTACATTTCATTCTTCTGTATCATAAGTGGTAGCAAGAGGTGGGGCATTGTAAGAAGCTTAAACTATGTTATTGATGTGCTTTTGTATAGCCGGCTTTTCCGTATCCACTTTCAAGCCTTTTTCTTGCATTTTTATTCTTTGGCTGATTAGTAGAAACCTGAATGATTCGTATTGATCCAAATAGGCCTTCATCAAAGCTTATTCACCCTTTAGATTTTGGATTGTTGGTTGCTGGTATTTGTCGGGCTATACTTTCCT
>Ga0163217_1015807_pt1 | contig 17410 bp, 4 predicted proteins | sample SynspAceP_FD_185933 | JGI IMG/M metagenome (GOLD analysis project Ga0163217, IMG submission 185933) | Saline lake microbial communities from Ace Lake in Antarctica - Synechococcus sp. Ace-P (PacBio error correction) | ecosystem: Environmental > Aquatic > Non-marine Saline and Alkaline > Saline ...
AAAAGAAGCAGAAAAGACCCCCTTAAAAGAACACCAGCTTAAGTTCAAAATAATTAAAACTCTAGCGAAAAGGAATGCCCCCCCTAGCCCCGGAAAAGAAAAAAATTTCCGTAAAATTCCCCCCCCCCAAACTAAGAGGAAAAAAAGGGCCGATAACCCATCCCATAAAAATGGAAAATTTTCTTAAATGAAAAAGCCAAAAAGAAAAGAAGCTTTTTAACTATTTTAAACATATTCAAAAAAAGCCGAACAGTCCCCGTCCAAAACCTTAATTTCTGGGGGAAAAAAAACCAATTAAATAAAATAATCGAACGTAAATAAAAAGGAGTAGCCCAATGCCCTCACTCTGTTTTTTTTATGTTATTTCACCAGTGTTTGTAAAAAATAAAAAACAACAGTAAATCCAATTTTCCATTCCCACATAAAACGATTAAAGTGTCTTTTAATCTAAATAATTTTTTTTTTTTAAAATAGATTGTTTACTTTAATTCTACATTCGCCCAGAACACAACTATATTAAAATACGGAAAGAATGGAAAGTCGGACGAACCCAAAGAAACTATAATCCGTAACGAGAATACAACTGAACATTGGAAAGGTCCAGCGTATTTGAACGATTTACATGGTTTTCTATTTTTTGATAAGGAAGTAACTATTTACCAAAGAACGCGTTTTTCAAATCATTGGTAATTATGAAATTCATTTCAAGAAAAAAACTTCGGTTACATAAGCTTAAGGAAAAACCCTCCTATGCCATTTGATCAAAAATGGTCACAATCAAAATTAGGGAAATAGAAAATCTAAGAGCCTTGCCCGTAGTTTTTCCATCAAAGAAATTAGATCATGCAACAATTTTTAATATTGAAAAACTATTTTAACAAGAAGCCGATGCATTTGTTCATAGATCAGGACAATGCCTGACCTGGATCAAAAGCACGTTGTTTAAAAATCGAATATGGACTAAAGCAGTCGTTATGCAATTAAATTGAATTAACGACATATTATTTTCCACTTCTTCCTTGGACCACTTTCCGTTCTGCACTACTTGAAAAAGATTCTAAATAAGCCTTCACAATATTATCAAGTATACCACTGGCTATTTAGGCCTGAACACAGTTCTCTACTGCTATATCAGCTGCTTTTACCAATAAATGTACACTCCAAAAAATAAGCAGCATTAATGGCGAAATCCTGCGATAAGCCGGTAATTAACCCCAGTTAGCCCATCTCCACTCCCCTCCGGTTTCCATTCCTGGAAATTTCCCGTAGTGTTAACTAGCCTTTAACGTCCAAATAATAGATGATGTTATTCAGCTACCTTAATAACAATGATACAATTCGTAATCTTTAGAGATTCCTTTGGTCTTTTTTAAAGTTTATCAAAATCATCCGTCCTTTTCCAATAATACGCTCCAACTCTTTGGATGTGTTTAAAACGCTTGGGGAGGTATTTTTTGCAATAAAATCGGATTCCTCGAAGTTAGTCAACCGTCGGCCAATCTATCACTAAAGGAACTTATGCTAATTCAATAATTCCGAAAAACGTCTTTACGGTAGCGTCTTTTGCCCATGCCAACCCCAGATACCTATTACACTTGGAACCACCACCAAAACCAATATTTGAAATTCGCCAGTTCTTCATATCTGTAAAAAACCATGGCTTTTCTGCAAAGCTTTTTGCAATGCAAATACCACAATTGGGAACAAAGCTGTGACCAATCCGCTACCAGCACATAAATCATACCTTTAAAGCCCGCTAAATAACCGCCCCAATCTTTCCATAGCTGCCTCCGATATCAAAGAATGACCAAAACTTTCCTTTATTGAAATTATTCTTTCCCGTGGTATATACATGGACCGTCTTCATTTTGCCGATCAAGTCATATTCAATGCGTTCTGGATAAAAAAACCCCTGGTCCAAACCTATAGTCCAAAATCTTCTCCATGATCAATAAATATATCTGTTTTCAGAAGAAAAAAAACAAGCTTTGGCACTTGAAAATAAGCACATAATTTGCCCTTCATCACTCCTTCGGCATTAGATATACTCCTTCCATTGAAGAGTCCGAATGCGACATCAATTGACAGTCAAATGCAATCGGAAATATAAGATGATTGCATTACTTCCCTCTCACCAAAAGCAGGGACCCTGTTTGAAGTCGCAATCCGAAAATGGCATCAATGCGCACGAATGATCCGCCTTCCCACGATAGTGCAACTCGGATCCCTCATTCAAAAAATTGGGCCAGAATTTTTATTTCTTTTAGCCTATCCAGTTTATTAAAAGTTTTTTTGACCTTTTCTCACTATATTAACTAATATGAACTCAACGTTTATATCCGTGCTCATGTAAATGTCGGCAAGTTATCCAATCCAATCACCCCACATTATTTCCTATTCCCACAAAACTAAATAATTTTGTCCCTGCTATCCTGCCAATCTAGAATGTAACCAGTTAAAAAATCTTGAATTGCAGCCCTTTCCCATGAGTTGCTCACTATAATTCTGCTGCTACCTATTGTGAATTTTCACAAATCGTATAATCTGTTTTAGCATAAAATATCTTCATTCGATAAGAAATTATTTAGTAAAATTGATGATTCTGCAAAAATCTATCCAAACATCTGATTGGTCTTTCATAAATACTCATTTGATTCTTTATTATTATGTGACACATAACAATCCCGGACATACTACTGACCTAATTCATCATTATTTGATGGTTGCATTGCTATTACCTGTTATCACAACCACTACCCAATTGGCGTTAAGCTACTACATATACGTCGTTACACCAATTATATTAAAATACAGTTTTTATTACTTAATCCTATGACATGAAAGTCTTAATTCGTGTACTTCGGTGCCAACGCTAAAAATATACAGTTTAGTAAAAAATATATAGCCAACCTTGATTCGGATAAAACCGTAGTAAGTAGGGTTTCAGCTCTTGCGGAATTACAACCTGCTTTTAAAAACTGCAAGCTTTAGCTTCAGCGCAGGACCAAACTTATAAGACCATCTTAAAAGAAATAGAGGACAAGGCACTGTTCACTAATAGAAGGAACTTATACCTATCACATTTCCCAAAGCAAGTAGTAATGTAAAAAGTACAAAAGTTGAACTATAACACTTAGAACATTATTAGACAAGGACTTTTTAATAGAGAGATTACCCCTAACTTTTCGGACAAAACATCGTAGCTATGAGCATTTAATCCTCCCTATATCATAAGCGAATATTTTGACTATTGGAAGGAATAGCGGTAACCCATGCCGATAGCAACAACTTATAAAAACCAATGCACAGTTTGAAAAGCGACGGTGAACTTTGAACTGACAATCGAAAATATTACTACATATATCGCTGATTGCAAAAGCAGTGTAAATGTCATGGGGGGGCTTTATTGCCTCTGCCGTAAATCGGGGATTCCATCCACTTTGGGAGGAGGTGCTCCGATTATTACCGCAGCCATCGGTTAGCCAATTGCGATATAATGCCGAAAGTTTCTGGAAATATGGACTCGACCGTCAGTGCATGTATACAGCCAACCCAAAAATATGTAAAACAGGCTATGGCCAATTCCACATGTTTCTTATGAAGAAGCAATGGAATTGTTCCACTCTTGGCAAAGTCTTTTATCCCCCTACAATTCGCCAGTGCACTAAAAGATATTTCAATTATAATTAAAACACCTTTGGACCCAAGCACCTGCACTGCTAATTACCAGAACAAAAATGAGACAAGGTAAAAACCGTTCGACGAATGCCATGTAGAAAAAATTGCATTATTACGCTTGATATGGGCCGTAATGGTAGGGAAATTCAGGTTATCTCCCAAACGCCTTTTTTCGAAGTACTTTCAACTGCAGTTATAAGTGTCGTAAAGATTAACCTCAGGGCTTCTTCCTGAACATTCCATATGTATAGGATGTTTGATAATGAGATGCGCGACCATGCTACAAGTTATTAATGATGCTTTTGATACAATTGACATTTCGCTTGGCAAAAATAAAGTCTGTGACTGCCCGAAAGGATCTTGCAATAATTGCAATTGGTAGGTGATAACATGAAAGAGCCATCAAGGCTTAGCGGAAAGATGTTTCAGCACCTAGCAAAAATAACGTTTAATATACGGGCATTGCCCAAGGTGCTTCTGAAAGGAATATTTCGGCACGTAAATACTAAAAGAAGGATGTAAAAAAGGCCCAACAACTTTACATGAAAGAATTTTCGAGAAAATGTAAAGCAATTAAAACCTTTTGTCAATGGGGTAGCAACGTAGGTCCAATTTTTTAAAAGCCAAATACAGTTACAAAAGAATATTTAAGGAAAAACTAAGCTTAAATAAGGGTAATTGGAAATGTCCAATTTCCCAGGACAATGTTTTTTTGATGAAGAATGGCATTCCCTTAAAAACTGCAGGAATTTTAATATGGCGAAGAAGCCAATCGGATTTATTTTTGATAAGAATATAAAAATATTTAATTAAATAGAAATAGCAATAATTTGTTGACTAATTAACGGCAAGTCATGAGTTTCGAACACCCTATAATCCTATTTAACGGAATAGTATATCTGTGTTGTACCTGTAATAAAATCGCTGTTCTTCCAGCCTATGACAATATCAGGAATTAAAGGATTTGGCAAGCAATACATGCACCTTTTCTATTCGAAACCAATGTAGAGCAGGCATAGCCTATTATAGACCACCTTAAAGCACTTAGTGGCTTCTGGGACAAAATATCTTAAAATCCAGCGTATTGTCCGTAGTTTAAATTTTGTATTCCAACAATTTTAGCGACATCCACCACCTTTCACATATTGTAAAGAACCCAAGTAGAAGGTTATAACCGCCAGACCCAAAATAGATTTAAGCGGGGTGGATGTTATGCGTAAAATATAATTCTAGCCAGGGAATGAATGTACTGGAACATTGAAGATAATCCAAATAACCCATTTCTACTAAAGAGAGTTGACCACCACTCAACAACGACAGATTTCTTCAAGACATTGATCAAGCCTGAGGCAATCATTTCAAGAGATGTACAAGAAGGCTTGTTGACGAAGAAGCAAATTGAAATCATGAGCAGCAGTTTCGAAGACGCAACAGCCATGTAGCCTTGCCAGCGCATCCCGAAAGGACATGGATTTTATAATCTAGAAGGTAAGTGATAATATTGTACTGTTCTACACAGAACGTTATCCAAAACCAACCTATTGATTATAAAGGGGTCCGGAGCTGGCAGCTGATGTTTACTTGCATCTGGATATTCGCCGTATTATACGCATCGGTAATTTTAAGGAAGCTCCTACTCTGAAATTATATATGATTTTAAAATGAAAACGAACGAAATAAGGAACATTTTCTGCCCGGCTACACTATCGCCAATGTTTCCTGTGTTTTGACGTATGGAATTGGCCCTTGGATTTCCGTTTGGCGATAAATGGTGTAGAAAACCATGAAAAAGGCATAAAATAACCAAACTTACGCCGACCTTCTACAGAAACCTTACCAAAATTTGCTGAGTTGCCTGGTTTGGCGCTATTGGCGGAACGTGATCATGTTGGCCGTTTTTTGAGATTGAAATCTATAAAATATAAAGCAGGTAGCGGAAATAGAAGAGTGCTGCCAGTTCGGCCGGAGCTTTTGGGCAATGAACAATTATTGGATAAAAGCCTTTTACACCTCGGATTTGGTAAAATTTTTTGCCATGGAGGCGAACGCTTGCTAGCGGATGTAAGCGCATGGCCGATAACGTTTCCCTGTCTTAATATGGTGGGTTTACCTTAGTACGCAGTTACCAACCCCTGGATATTGGAAATTACCCGACACCAACCAGAAGTTTAATGCGACCAGTTTAATACCACGCAAATAGAAGTAAAGCATCGGACTCTAGCGGATTCCCTGAATAACATCCATTTCCTTGGAATACGGATTAAGCAATGGCAATGTGGTGGATTAATCGCTGACTTTATACTAACGATTATGAATTTGATCGGGAGGTCCTTTATGTAGATCCATATCGTGAACCATAAGATCCATCCTATTCCAGGATTCGACAGGTCAAAGAAACGCCTAAAATGCAGGCGCATTAAGGCTGTGGAATTTCCTGGCTCTGGCCTCTATTTTGCCCTGAGCAAAGGGAAAAGAGAAAATGCAGTTCAAGTGGGCGAAGCCATGAAAAATCCGTGTACAAAAAATAGGTGTTGACTATGACGTCCCACGTTCAAAAATAAATACAGAGGAATTAAATAATAGAATTGAAAAACAAGTGTCTGAAAGAAGTTAGTAAACAGCACTTGAAAATATATTCACCTTAATAACAAGTTACCAATGAACTTTTTATATCCTAAACAAAAAAGCTCCAAATGTATCTCTTCAAAAGATGGCCGTTTAAGAATTGCCCCAGATCGAGGGCTATATCTTCCCAGAGTCCATCAAAGCCTACCTAAAGATTTTTTTTGAGCATATAGAGGAATTACACCAACCATGAACATTGCTATTTAGCCATTCAACAAATTTGTGGGCGAGGATATTCCACGAACAAGGCCTTGAAGGAAATTCTTGCCGATGTATTATTTTGATTCCCAATGTAGAATTCGGAAACTGAGTGCCACCTTGGAACTCTTTCATGCCCTACCTAGCCTTTTAAGGATTAGGCGCTAGATTTAATGGCAGATGTTTGTGATATTTTTCAACTGGAAAACACCAATGAATGTAACCGTATTGGTAGCCACTTCCGGAGATACTGAGTCAGTTGCCAATGGATTCCTGAGTGGACGGAGTTAAAGTGGTAATTTTATTCCTAGCGAAAAGTCCAGCGATTACATGGAGAAACAGTTTGACTACTTTGGGCAAAAACATTAAAGCTATTGAAAGTAGAACGGCAACTTTTGACGACTGCAAAATATGGTGAAAACAGCTTTCTGGACGAAGAGTTGATTCAGAAACATCAATTAACCTCTGCAATATATTAATGTTGCTCGTCTGCTTCCACAAATGTTTTTATTTTTTGTTTCCTACAAAGAGATGAAGTCCAAGGGTAAGGAAAATTGATATTTCAGTTCCTAGTGCAATTTTGGAAATATCTGTCAGGTATTCCATGGCCAAGGCTGGGCAATGCCATGCAATCATTTTTAATCGCTCAAACCAATCGGGTAAATTGATGTTGGTTCCGCGTTTTATGTCACAGGATCTCTATACCCTAAAGCCTTCCTTAGCCACTATATCCAGAGCCATGGAATTGTTGGACCCCAGTAACTTTATTAAATAAGGCATTTATACAAAGATATTTTAAGAGTTGTCCAAAACATATCTTCCCTATCTCCTTTAACTGATATGGAAGACCAACAGGAACCATGTTAAAATTATATATGATTTTCTTATGTAGCCCGAACCCTCAAAGCGTGTGCCGTTGGGTATTTAGGTTTAAAGAAGTATCAGGAACACCATCCGGATACCTTTGTATTTTCTCCTACAACTGCACACCTGTGAAGCTTTTTCTGATATTGTAGAAACACCATTCGGAGAAAACATAGACTTACCGGAAAGCATTTTGAAACATTATGGACAAAAAGAAAAAAAGCAATTAAATTGCTCGTTACATAACTAAAAGACTTTTTTATTGGTGAAATAAGTGAATCGATACTAGTCGAAAATATTTTTACATTTCAACCAAGCATAGGCAAATTACTGATGCATATCGTAGTACTTGTCTCGCCAACCTACCTCGCAAAAATAATATCGTCCCTTTCCCGGACAATGCCTTGTATTTGGTTTGTATCATTTCATTGTTCCTTACATCATTTAAATCGATAGTTAACGGCTCCTTTATTACCAGAAGACCAACTCCGTGATATTCTTTTGTAATTACTGTCCTTTTTTCTGATTCCCAAACTTCCAAAACGGTTTATGCTCAAAATACGGTATAGGGTATTTCTGAGGCCGTGTAATTAACTACTTGCATTACCTCTGGGTAATTTCATATCCAAATTTTCGTGCTTGAAATCCAAACTCCTGTAATTCCAGCTACCAAATATCAGTAATCATAATATTCGTCAATTTTATACCTGTGAAAACCAACTGATTTGCCAATGACACAATTCAGCCTTCATTCCTTAAAGCAGTCGATCTCCAAACGAGTTTCACACCTTCCAACAATCCACGAATCAACTTGTTGTACCCCCCAATTGAATTCCTTGTATTGTCATGAAATAATTTTATCAACGTAAATCGCAAGGCAACCCTTTTATAATAAATGCCGGTAGCTCGGTAGCTTTCTTCCCCATTGTTTCTCCGTATAGCCCTTGATCACTTTCATAATATCCTTCCCGAGAGGGACAAGGCCTGTTCTTCCAAATTCTTGGATCTTAACCCCCCATTCCTAACCTGTTCCGCTAAATTGGGACTTGGCTTCCTCGGGTGTCTTTTATACCTTCCCAGCTGAATAAAAGTATTCAAATGTTAATGGTAAATTATAAAGCTCATCAATGATAATTCGCAACCGGGAAATTGGTATATCTGTTAAATTCCCAAAGCTATTTTACATACATCCCAATTGCTTTGTCATTGTGAAAGAAGGGCCCCATAACATTGTCACATAAGCCCTCCACTTCTTCACAATAAACATTGCCCCCAAGATGTGTGCGTTTATCGATTACCAAACATTTTTCTTTCTCTAGCCTCATGGGCAAAACACACCAAAAATCCAGCTCCACAATCAAAGTATCGTAATTTCATTTTTAGGTCCAATTAAGAACTCTATAATTAATAAAAAAGTAAAACTAATGTATATTATAGTGTTTTATGAATGAATTTCAAAAAAAAATTCCTTTCAATTAACAAAAAAAAATCAACTATATTTGTTTATCTTAAACTACAACCTGTATGACCAATTTATTTTACATCTTCCAGAAATTACAAGGCCACCAACAGTGCAGCCCCAAGCCAAAACAATTGCGAACGGATCTGAAACATCCAGGGTTTCAAAAAATTTAGCTTTAAATACAAAACTACCTATGCCAGTTCAGCTTATTGGCAGCGATAGTAAGTTTTCTCGAATTAAACAAAAGGCGTTATTCGCTTGTCCAAAAAAAATTCACTTGGCCTATGCAATACCCTCTCAGCAAATATATAAATACATCCACCATAGCGCGAATAAAAAAATGTAAAATAGTGTTGATAATTTCCCGAAGCAATATCCTTGTTTTTGCCCATAGATATTTAACACGTGAATGATCAACAACTATTTTACATTTTTTTAATCCGGCTATGGTGTAATGTATTTATAGTATTTGCTGAGAGGGTATTGCATGGCCAAAGTGGAATTTTTGGCAGACGAATAACGCCTTTTGTAATTCGAAAACTTACTATCGCTCCAATAGCCTGAACTGCAAGGTTAGTTTGGGTTTTTAAGCCTAAATTTTTGAAACCGATGTATCCAAGATCCGTTCGCATCTGTTTTGGCTTGGAGGCTGCACTGTTGGTGGCCTTGTATTCTGGAGATGTAAAAATAAATTGGTCATTACAGGTTGATAAGTTTGAAGCATAACAATATAGTTATGTTATTAGCAAAGGGAATTTTTTTATTTGAATTCAATTCATAAACACTATAATATACATTAGTTTTACTTTTTTATTACATTATAGAGTTTCTCCTAATTGACCTAAAATGAAAATACGATTCCTGATTGTGGGAAGCGGACTTTTTGGTGCTGTTTTTGCCCATGCGCTAAGAAGAAAGAAAAAAAATGCTTGGTAATCGATAAACGACACATCTTGGGGGGCAATGTTATTGTGAAGAATGGAGGGCATTAATGTGCACAAGTTATGGGGCCCATAATCTTTCCAACACCAATGACAAAGCAATTTGGGATATGTAAATAGCTTTGTGGAATTTACAGATATACAAATTCCCCGGTTGCGAATTATCATGATGAGCTTATAATTTACCATTTAACATAATACCTTTTATCAGCTTGTGGAGAGTAAAGACACCCGATGAAGCCAAGTCCATTTATAGCGAACAGGTTGGGAAAAGTGGGTATAGAATCCAAAAGAATTTGGAAAACAGGCCTTGTCCCGTTCCCCCCCGGGGGGGTCCCCGGGGGGGAAAGGATATTTAATGAACAAGTTATCAAGGGCTATACGGAGAAGACAATGGGAAGAAAAGCTACCCGAGCTACCGGCATTTATTATAAAAGGTTGCCCTTGCGATTTACGCTTTGATAATATCTAATTTCAATGACAAATACCAAAGGAATTCCAATTGTGGGGGGGGGGGTTACAACAAGTTGATCGATGGATTGTTTGAAGGTGTTGAAACTCGTTTGAATCGACTTCTTTAAAGGATAAGGCTGAATGTTGTCATTGGCAAATCAATTTGGTTTTCACCACCGGTAAAATTGACGAATATTATGATTACTGCTATGGTAAGCTGGAAATACAAGGAGTTTGGATTGTCCAAGCACGAACTTTGGATATGGAAAATTACCAGGGTAATGCAGTAGTTTTAATTAACACGGCCCTCAGAAATACCCTATACCCGTAATTTTGGAGCATAAACATTTTGAATTTGGGAATCAGAAAAAACAGTAATTACAAAAGAATATCTCTACGGAGTGTTCTGGTAATAAGAGCCGTACATATCGATAAATGATGTAAGGAACAATGAAATATACACCCAAATACAAGGCAATTGTCCGAAAGGACGATATTTATTTTTTGGAGGTAGGTGGCAAGAGTACAAGTACTTAACGATATGCCATCAGTAATTGCCTCTGCATTGGCGAAATGTAAAATATTTTCGACTGTTAATCGATCACTTATTCCCCAATAAACAGTCTTTTAGTCAAATCGTAACGAGCAAATTTTAATTGCTTTTTTCTTTTTGTCCATAATTTTCAAAATGCTTTCGTAGGTCTATGTTTTCTCGAATGGTGTCTTCTACAATATCCCAAAACTTCACAGGTTGATTCAGTTTTCGGGAGAAAAATACCAAAGGTACTCGGATGTTTCCTGATACTTCTTGTAACCTAAATACCCAACGGCACCGTGAGGGTCGGCTAACCATAAAAAATCATTATAATAATTTTATACATGGCTTCCTTGGTCTCCTATCAAGTTAAAAAGGAGTAAGGAAGATCAGTTTTTCGTTGGACAACTCTTTAAAATTCATCTTGTATAAATGCCTTATTCTAATAAAGTTTAACTGGGGTCCCCACATCCATGCATTGGATATAGTGGCTAGGAAGCTTTAGGGTCATAGATCCTGTTGCATAAACGCGACCAAACACAATCATTTACATGGTTGAAGCGATAAATGTATTGCTGCATGCCCACCTTTTGCCATGATTACCTGCACAGATATTTTCAAAATTGCCACTAGGAACTGAAAATATAATTTCCTTACCCTTGGACTTCAAATCTCTTTGTAGCAAACAAAAACTAAAACATTTGGGTGGAAGCCAACAGCCAACATTAATACTATTCCGGCAGAGGTTTTAATTGCATGTTCTGACATCAATCTTCGTCCATGCAAAAAGCTGTTTTCACCATACTTTTGGCAGTCGTCAAAATGCCGTCTACTTCAATAGCTTTAAATATGTTTGCCAAAGTAGTCACTGTTTCTCCTGTATATTCGCTGACTTTTCGCTAGGATTAATAATTACCACTTAACTCCGTCACTCAGGAATCCGATTGCAACTGGCACCTCCGTATCTCCTCGAAGTGGCTACAATACGGTTTACTCATGTGTTCCGTTGAAAAAATATCAGACATCTGCCAATAAATCTAGCCCACCATCCTTAAAGGCTAGTAGGGCCATGAAAAGAGTTTCCAAGTCACCTCGTTTCCATTCTACAATTGGGAAATCAAAATCCAATACATCGGCCAAGAATTTTCCTCAAGGCCTGTTCTGGAATATCCTCGCCCACAAATTGTTTCGAATGTCTAAGATAGCAATTTCATGGTTGGTGTAATCCTCTATATTGCTAAAATAACTTCTTTAGTATGGCTGTGATGGAACTCTGGAAATATACCCTCGTCTTTGGGGCTAATTTCCTTTTATAACGGCATTTTGAAAGATTACATTTGGAGCTTTTTTGTTTAGGCTATAAAAGTTTCATTGGTAACTGTTATTAAGGTGAAATATATTTTTCAACCAGTGCTGTTACTAACTTCTTTTCAGAACTTGTTTTTCAATTTCTATTTATTAATCCCTCTGTATTATTTTTGACACGTGACGTCATAGTCAACACTTCATTTTTTTCGTACACATTTTTTCATGGCTTCGCCCACTTTAAACTGCATTCTCTTTCCCTTTGCTCATGGCAAAAATAGAAGGCCCAGGCCAGAAATTCCACAGCCTAATGCGCCTGCATTTAGGCGTCTTCTTTGACCTTGTCGAAATCCTGGAATAAGGATGGATCTTATGGTTTCCACGATATGGTCACTAAAGACCTCCCGATCATTCATAATCGTTAGTATAAGTCCAGCGATTAATCCACCAAATTGCCCCTTGCCTTACCATACCGTCTTCTCAAGTAAGATTTTCAGAATCCGCCTAGAGTCCGATTGTCTTTACTTTCTATTTGCGTTATAACTGTCGCATATATACCTGTGGTGTCGTATTTTCACAAATATCCAGGGTTGGTAACTGCGTACTAAGTAAAACCCACCATATAGAGCAGGGCAACGTTATCGGCATGCGCTACTCCGCTAGCCAAGCGTTCGCCTCCATGGCAAATTGTACCAAATCGCGAGTGCTAAAAGCTTATCTCAATAATTGGTTCATGCCCAAAACAGCTCCGGCCTGAACTGGCAGCATCTACTTCCTATTCCGCTACTGCTTTACCAATTTTATAGATTTCAATCTCAAAACTCGCCACATGATCACTATCCGCCAATAGCGCAAACCAGCAAACTCCCAGCAACATTTTGTAAGGTTCTGTAGGAAAGGTCCTGGCCCATAGTTTTGGTTTATTTTTATGCCTTTTTCCACTGGTTTTTTTCTTAACCACCTATTTCATCGCCCAACGGAAATCCAAGGCCAATCCCTATCACGTCAAAACCACAGGAACATTTGCGATGTACCGGCAAAAGTTCTTATTTCGTTCGTTTTCATTTAAAATCGATTATAAAATTTCAGAGTTACGCCGAGCTTCCTTAAATTACCCGATGCGTATAATATCGCGAATATTCCAGATGCAGTAACATCCAGCTCAGCTCCGGCCTTTTAATAATCATAGGTTGTTTGGATAACGTTCTTGTGTAGAACATACAATATTATCACTCCTTCTAGATTATAAAAATCATGTCCTATTCGGGATGCGCTGCAAGCCTACACTGGCTTTCCGTCTTCGAACTGTGCTACATATTTCAATTTGGCTACTCTTCGTCCAACTAGCTTCTTGTCATCTCTTAAATGATGCCTCATTGCTTTGATCATGTCTGAAGAAATCTTCTGTTTGTTGGTGGTGTCCAAACTCTCTTTAGTAGAAATGGGTTATTTTGGATATCTTCAATGTTCAGTACATTTCCATTTCCCTGGCTAGATTAAATATTTTACGCATAACATCCACCGCCGCCTAAATCTATTCTTGGGGTCTGTTTCGGTAAATATACCTTCTACTTGGGCTTCTTTGACAATATCGTGAAAGGTGGTGGTGTCGCTAAATATTGCTTGAATACAAAATTTAAACTACGGACAATTACCGTGGATTTTAGTATTTTTGTCCCAGTAAGCCACTAAGTGCTTAAGGTGTCTATAATAGGTGGGCCTGCTCCTACATGGTTTCGAATAGAAAAGTGCATTGTATTTTCTTGCCAAATTCCTTTATTTCCTGATAATGTGTCAATAGGTCTGAAGAACAGAACCGATTTTATTTACAGGTTACAACAGATATAGCTATTCCTTAAATAGAATTATTAGGTTTCCGAAAACTTCAAATGACTTGCCTATTGTCAACAAATATGCTATTCCTATAATTTAAGTTTTTTAATCTTATCAAAAAATAAATTCCCGATTGGCTTCTTCGCCATTATTTAAAAGTTTCCTTGCCATTTTTTAAGGGGAATGCCATCTAATCAAAAACATTTGTCCTGTGAATTGGAACATTCCAATTAACCCTTATATTAAGCTTTAAGTTTTTCCTTCAAATACTTCTTTTGTATCTGTTATTTGGTTTAAAAACTTGGCACATACGTTGCCTACCCTCCATCACAAAAAGGTTTAATTGCTTTAACATTTCTCGAAAAATTCTTCATGTAAAGTGTTGAGGCCTTTTTACATCTTCTTTTCGTATCTACTGCCGAAAATATTCCTTTCACGAAGCACCTTGGGCAATTGCCCGTATATTAACTTATTTTTGCCTAGGGTGCTGACCACATCTTCGCTAAGGCCTTGATGGCTCTTCAATGTTATCAACTACCAATGCAATTATTGCAAGATCCTTTTCGCAGTCACAGACTTTATTTTGCCAAGCGAAATTTCAATATCAAAAGCATCATTATAACTTTACCGCATGTCCATCTCATTATCAATCCTATAAGTATGGAATGTTCAGAAAAGCCTGGGTATCATTACGACACTTATACTGCAGTTGAAAGTACTTCGAAGAAAAAAAAAAAAAAAGCGTTTGGAGATTACCTGTAATCCCCTACCATTCCGGCCCTTGTCAAGCGATTAATAATGCAATAATTTTCTAACATGGCTTATTCCTCGAACGTTTTACCTTGTTCCCAATTTTTGTTCTTGGTAAATTAGAGTGCCAGGTGACTCTGGGTAAAGTGTTTTTTAAGATTATAATTGCAAATTCCTTAGTAAGCACCTGGCTGAAATTGTAGGGGATAAAGGACTTTGCCCCCAATGGGACAATTCCATTGCTTCTTCATAAGAAATATGTGCGGCATGGCCATAGCCTGTTTTACTATTTTTTGGGTTGGCTGTATACATGCCACGACGTCGGTCCTATATTTCCAGAACTTCGGCATTTATCGCATTGCTACGATGGCTTGCGGTATAATGAGCACACTCTCCCAAAGTGGTGAATTCCCCATTTACGGCAAGAGGCAATAAAGCCCCTGACCATTACACTGCTTTTGCTAATCGGAGCGATCAATATGTAGTAATATTTCGAATTTGTCAGTTCAAAGTTTTCACCGCCGCTTTCCAACTGTGCATTGGTTTTTATAAGTTGTCTGCTATCGGCATATGGTTACCGCTATTCCTTCAATAGCAAAATATTCGCTATGATATAGGAGTAAAAGTTCTCCATAGCTCACATTTGTCCGAAAGTTTAGGGTAATCTCTCCTATTAAAAAAGCTCCTTCTAATAATGTTCTAAAAGTGTTTAGTTCACTTTTTACTTTAGCTTAGTAACCTTCTTTTTGGAAATGTATAGTATAATTGTTCCTTTATAGTGAACAGATGCCTGTCCTCTATTTTTTTAGCATGGTCTTATAAGTTTGGTCCTCGCTGAAGCTACAAGCTGCAGTTTTTAAACGCAGGTCTGTACTTCGCAAGAGCTGAAACTACTACTACGCGTTTTATCCCGAATCAAGTTGGCTATAATATTTTTTTACTAAATCTTATCTTTTTAGCGTGGTCAACCGAGTACCAAACCGAATTTAAGAACTTTCATTGTTCAATAGGATTAAGTAATAAAACTGTAATTTAATATAATTGTGTAACGAACGTATATGTTGTACCTTACCCCATGGGGTAGTGGTGCTGATACGTATAGCAATGCCCATCAAATAATGATGAATTTAGGTAGTAGTATGTTCCGGATGTTATGTGTCCATCATAATATAAGAATCAAATGTTATATTTTGAAGCCCATATCAAATGTTTGGATAGATTTTGCAGAATCAATCAATTTTTTTACCTAAATAATCTTATCGAATTGAAATATTAATGCTAACAGATATACGATGCTGATAATATTCACAATAGTAAGCAGCAGATTACTGATGGAGCATCATGGCAAGGGCTGCCAATTTCAGATTTTTAAACTGGTTACATCTATTGCAGGGTGCAAAAGGGGAAAAAAAAAAAAAAAAAACCAAAAAAATTTATTGTTTTGTGGAATAGGAAATAATGGGGGTGAGGATTGGTACTTGCCAGACTTTACATGAAGCACGATATAACGTTTGAGTTCATATAGTTAACTATAGTGAGAAAAAGGTCAAAAAACTTTCTTATAAGAACCTGGATAGGCTAAAAGAAATAAAAATCTGGCCCAATTTTTCTGAATTGAGGGATATCCGAGTTTTGCCCACTATCGGAGGAGGATATGTGGTTGATGCCATTTCGTAATTGGACTTCAAACAGGGTCCCTGCTATTGGGGTGAGAGGAATTAATGCATCATCTTAATATTTCCATGCATTTGTACTGTCAATTGTGTGCCTTCCGGACTCTTCATGGAAAGGAGTTAATATCTAATGCGAAGGAGTGATAAGGGAAATTATGTGCTTACTTTCTCAAGTGCCAAAGCCTGTTTTTTTTTCCCTGAAAACAGGTATATTTATTGCATCCCTGGGAGATTTGGATATAGGTTTGGACCAGGGGTTTTTTATCCAGAAACGGCATCCTTAATATGACTTGATCGCAAATGAAGCAACGGTCCATGTATATCACACGGAAAAATATTCACATAAGCGGCAAGTTTTTGTCATTCTTTGGATTATCGCAGGCAGCTATGGAAAAGATTGGGCGGTTATTTTAGCGCTCAAGTAGTTTATGTGCTGGTACGGATGGTCACAGCTTATGTTCCCAATTGTGTATTTGCCATTGCAACAGCTTTGCCGAAGCCATGGTTACTTACAGATATTGAAGAACTGGGATTTCAAAATACTTGATTTTGGTGTGGTTCAAGTGTAATAGTATGGGGTTTGGCATGGCACAAAGACGCTACCGAAAGACGTTTTCCGGAATTAAATTGAATAGGATAAGTTCCTTTGGTGAAATAGATGCCGAACGGCTTGAACATACTTCGTAGGAATCCTGATTTATTCAAAAAAATACCTCCCCAAACCGTTTTAACACCACATCCAAAAGAGTTGGAGCGTATTATTGGGAAAATGGACGGATTAATTTTGAAAACTTAAAAAGACAAAGAATTCTCTAAAAGATACGATTGTAATTCATTGTTATTAAAGGTGCTAATACTCATCATTATATATGACGGTAAAGGCTATGTAACACTACGGGAAATCCAGGAATGGCAACCGAGGAAGTGGAATGTGCTATGGGGTAATTACCGGGCTTTATCGCACAGGATATCCCATTAAATGCTGCTATTTTGAGTGTACATTCATGGTAAAAGCAGCTGATATAGCAGTAGAGAAACCGTGGTTTTCCAGGCCTTAATAGCCAGTGGTTCATACTTGATAATATGGAGGCTT
>Ga0163217_1031525_pt1 | contig 17405 bp, 10 predicted proteins | sample SynspAceP_FD_185933 | JGI IMG/M metagenome (GOLD analysis project Ga0163217, IMG submission 185933) | Saline lake microbial communities from Ace Lake in Antarctica - Synechococcus sp. Ace-P (PacBio error correction) | ecosystem: Environmental > Aquatic > Non-marine Saline and Alkaline > Saline ...
CCAACAACAACCAGAAAAAGAAGAAGGAATCAAAACTCATAAGGGTTATATCTATTGCGTGTTTCAAAATAAAAAACGTCCCCAGAAAGTCCCTTTTGGGTTTTACCCCTAATCGAGCTGGTTCATTTGCATTGTGTTTTTTTTTTTTTGCTATCGCAATTAGCTTTGTTTTCTAACGTTTGTAATAAAGTGCCGCAAGACAAGGCACGCAGCGGTTGAATCTATATTCAACAAAATTAAGGAGCCAGTGGAAGCTGGCACAATCACTTAATGAGTGAGGATAAAGCGAGTAACCTTTTGATGAAAATTCAAGTCGCAACGGGGGGCAAACACAAGTTCGTTGTATAAGAAAATGCCAACTCCTGCAGCGAGTATTTGGGTCCTTGGGGGAGGAGCGGGTGAAACTCGCAGCCACTTAAATGATGTGGACTGATTAAATTGGTCTGAATGAAAGTGGAAAGCATTCAAATAGTTTTTTGGTCTGCCTATTGGCTTAGTGTGAGCCATTGTAAAGTAGAGGGGTTTAGCGTTAGTGTTTGTGTTGTTCTTTTTTCTATGACAATCAAATTTGGCTTGGTTAATTGATGATGCTATTTGCGGAGTGGCTCAAATTTATTCGGTAATACCAAGGTTGATCCGTATTTACTTTAAGCACCCTACTTGGTGAAACATCGTTTTACCATTTATAGGAGTTAATTATTGATGTCGAAGGTAAAGCGACAGCCCTCTAAAGGCTTTAACTTAATCGAGCTGGTAAGGTTATTATTGTCTGGGCAGAAAGTATCATTGGCCTTGCTGATTTTGGCGGTGTTTTCAAATTTAATGTCGATGCCACTGAAACGGCCAAGCAAATATTAAACGGATAAGTCGTTTTTTGTAGTAGGAATAGCGCTTTAAATCGAGAATTACGTATGGCTATCCCGAGATAGCATGCGGCTTGCGTAATGATTTAAGTCAAGAAAATAGCAGTGTCTTGATTGTGCCTGCTCCAGTGGGTGTTCTTTTTATGCAACTCACCTATATCCCTCTACTTCAACTAGGCGCGTATTGTTTACTGGCTGGTAATTGGTCAGTTGAGCTTGCAGCTAGGCGATTTCCGCCTTTGTTTATCCGACAGCGCCAAAGATTTAGCGACTCCTCTGAGCAAAAGCGTTCAGTCAGTTCTGGCTTGGCGCGACGCATTGATGCCGATGGCGATAGACTCCAGATGGTGACGGTGATTTGTAGTATGCCAGATAGCCCAGTCATATACTGCGCTGAACTGACTTTGAGCGTGCCTTTGCTGACTATTCTCTGATCAAGAAGTGTATTTCGGACGCAAGAGTGTAGTTTTTGCGCCGAAGTGGAATGCATATAACCGGTCAATGAGACAACCTTCCGTCAACGCAAAACTTGTATGATAAAGGGGAGATTTGATGGCAGAGCATTTACGTAATGGATTTTGTCAGATGTTGAATGGGAATTTTTTTTTTGCCCCTTTTTGCATATCGAATGCTGTATTCAATCGGTAAAGGTCTAGTTGCATATCCTGTTAAGCCTTGAACTACAATGGAGGACAGCTGAACTAGACAGTATTGAGGTGCAATATCCCTAAATGTTCCCTAAATTAAACACCCGCAACACTGCATTCGAACGCCCAGCATGTAGTAATGTGTAGTGGCTTAGCGCTATTTGTTTATTGGGTATTGGCTTTTTTTAGGACAAACGATTATAAAATGCTAGCGTCATCCAACGATAATGTCATTTATGAGGTTTTAGGTCAGCGCGCATTAATCCGCCCGGGCTTGGTTTGAATGCCAGATAGCCCCATAACCTTCCCCATTGCTGGGCCTACATCATCCTGTAGTGATCCTGTAGCAGATCCTCTTTTGAACCATGTTTTGATCAAGGTGGGCGGGTTTAGAAAATTGCCAATACGCGGCTCTTAACCTACCATAAAAGGGTGAGATGGAAGTAAAAACAACTGGCCCTATTTGCAATTTTCCAGTCTGGCAATGCACAGTGGGCAAATATAGGTGGTTGAATCGTACCGTTTAATATTGAATGCCAATTATAAAGTAGGGTGATAGAATGGCAACGGTTTTGTTTCTCTTGTTTTTAAGTGAATGATCAACTCGTAGTTAAGTGAGGTAAGGACAATGACAGCAAAAAAGTGGCAGTAGTATGGCTTAATCTGCTTTTTGTCTTCATTTTTTCGGCTTCGTATTGGCCGACACCCTGTCAAGTTATCTTCGGGTATAATGCTTTCGACTCTAATCTAGTCCTGATGAAACGTAGCGTGGAACTATTTAGTTGGCAAAAACTGCAAAACACTACACCTTAATCAAAATCTCATTAAAGGTCAAGATATTATCTACATATCCAAGTCGCAAGACTGGAGGTATTGCTGGTTTTATTGGGTGATTTTAACCCCTGAGTGGCAGTTGACCATGTGTTTCCCCAATAATCAGTTAGCATTCAACTACATGCGGATTGGAAGTCAGTAAAACAGCTTTTTGGAAGAAATTATGCTTGCAGCGATCAAAGTTAGATGGTAATCTACGGGTTCTCCTTGGGGTAAAGACCTTATATTTCATCTGGTGCACTTGGATTTGGTCAGCTCTGATGCGCAAAAACGATAACGAGGTTTAATTTTTCCCTTAAACATAGTGAGTAACCTCTGCTGCTAGTCCAGAGGTTCTTGCAGTGCATATTTTCCTAATGGCGTCTCAAGTCACTAGCAAAGAGTAACAATTGACTTTGTTATAATGCGCAATGTTAGGAGGGACCATCATGTATTAGGCGACCCTCAAGCTGTCAGTCGTGATAGTGGCTCTGACAAAAAACCCTGCCAAAGCCCGAGCAGGCCCGTCCATCGATTCCCATCAGACAGTATGATGTGGTTGATTTGTTGTTCAGTAAAAGAGTACTACCTACATGGTTTATTGGTAAAGGGTTCGGCCACGTGGTGGATGGTAGTAAAATCCGGTAATATTTTGGATGATATTAATCGCAATCTCTGCTTCCGAAGCGACTATAAGCTTGCTGACTAGCATCCCTGAATTATTTCGTTGCTCTCTTACCTTGGTTTCAAAAACACACTTTTTATTTTACAGGATGTAGAACTTACTGGTTTAACCAACTGCTGATGGATAGTCCAGTCAAAAATAATCGAAACAAGGAAGTGGCACGGGCCAAATAGTGTAATGTAATCAATTCCATTCACTTCCCTCCCGGCTTGATCAATTTCACCCTCTCTAACAGAGTGGTGACGCCAGTAATTAGTAGTGTAAATTGCCTACAATGATGGTGTCATTTAATAATCAAACACGTCTCTCGGGTGAGTTTGTACGCGAGGGGCAAATACTACTTTGGCTCTGCGCTATGCATTTGGTGCACTTGCTGCAAAGAAAATAACGCTTTAGGCCTAATTCGACGGTCACCTATCAAGAATCTTCCATCACCATACATCTTATCAGTGATATGTGTGCCGGAGACGCTGTTTTATAGCATTTTATGAAATTTTGAAGAGCGAAAATTGGTCCGGTGTTCAATGCGTATTATTGACTCTCTGCCAAGCTAGGCATGGCTTCACCTATTTGGCCAGTGTAAAATCGCCTATTTTTTCTCAGATGGTTTACAAAAGTCTGTCATGGTTTTTAGACGTCCCTCCCAATTCCTAGGTCAAGTGAGAAAATGATGCCCTTGGATATCAGGCATAGAACTGTAACGACGATTGTGTCAACAAGGCACAATATCCTTCTGGTACGGCAGCAATACTGGACTGGGCATCAGGCGCGCAACGCCAAGTATTTGAAATGCTTCTAAATACCGAACGTCAACCGGACAAGTATTTTTTATTTTTGAGTTTTAAACAATGGCACTTTGCAATTTTGGTCATAAGAAGACTCTAATGATCGCCGATGCGCTATTTAAAAATTGTTTCAACTATCTTATGCTGCGTAACGAATGGGCTGCCTGTCGCAGTTACAGTGGGCGAGTGGTGGGCTAAAGACCATGGCATTTATTTAAATGGTAAATCAAGTTGCAGACTAACTAACGGGGCTTGAATGGCAATTGGTGAACTTATATACGCTTGATATAGTGCGATAATCCGCAGCTCAATACTTTGGTCAAACGCCAGCACCAATTAAATTCTGCAAATGGGCATTTGATAGATTTGAGAATTTATCAACAGCTCAGGCAGCTAGCGAGAATAGCCTGTGAATGCTACACACTTGCAACCGTTGCGACAGAAGTGCGGTGTTTGGCATTTTTAAATGAATTGAAGAGGATAACTGGCGTGGCAGCGGTTCGATATTCGACTCTTCTATGGCAATGAAACCAACGGCTCTCCTGTGGGTTCAGTTTGAGCCGTATTGGCCTGATAGGCCAAGCAAAAGTCTGTAAGGTGATGGACGTAGGTTATAACATCAAGTTTTTTTTTCACACCGAGGCGCTAAATACCTCACTGGATGTAGACCGGATATAGGTCAGGCAGCACGGTTTTCGTTTTGGTACAGAAGCAAAGTGTCCGGAGCACTCATCATCTTCGACAATTACTGGACGCTCAAATCGGCTTTTTCTTCTTTTGGCAAATCTTTTATCTTAAGCCTGTAATCAGTTAAGTTGGAGTTTTCATGGAAGATTCCGTCTGACAAGATGCAAGTGCTGAATAGTTGGCTTATTTTTCGCGCTAAAGAATGGGTTACATGTGGCATTAACTGGGACTCTGCAGAATAAAATGGGTATCTTATATTAATACGGCGTAGACGTTTGCAGTGCGACCACTAAAGCGGTCTATAATGCCGAATCGGCAGACTTAAATAACTTTGTATATAGGAGAGTAACCGCGATCTCTATTTACTGCAACTAAGTACCGACATTTGCTTACGGTCAGTAATGATATTTTTGAGATTTATCAAACAGCTCGGTCAGCTTAGCGAAATAGCCATGATGCGAACACCGCTCTCGCCTTGTGTGATAAATTGCAGTGAGTCAATTTTCGTCTGGAACATGATACTCAAGGATTTACTGTTGAAGAAGACGTCAATTTGTAGTTAAAGGCCTGCAAAGATGCTAATTGCACTCAATTTGAATATTGAGCCCAGCCAACCATATTAGTTAAGCCCTGGCACTTGGTCAGTGTGCTAATACCCTAATTTACCGTTCAATTAAAAATACCGGTTTAAAGTATATAAACACTGCCCGGTACTTTACATTTTGATAAAACTGCTGCGTCAGAAATGCTGATTTCGCTGCTTTTTTGTTAAATGAAACTTGTGAAATTGAGTGTTGAGAATGCCGGTTTTGAATTTATCGCGCAACCATCAGTGAATAAACCCTGCAGAATCAACTAGCTGAAAGCCAGTTTAAGCAATGTAAAACTGCGCTCAGTGCAGTGATAATAATGGTGTATGTCAGGCTGCTCCTAACGGGCAAGTCACACTTATACATCTGGTTATAAATTGTGACTCAACGCGTATTTGTTTACTCTTTAGCTGGCATCGCATTACGCGATGCAGTGGCGAGCGCAGCGGCAATTCACACGTCAAATTGGCACAGATGGGATAAGCATCGCTGCAAGCCTTAAATTACGTCGATGCGGTATGGTTAGTCATTATAGTGTCTCAGCAATTTGTCGATGGAGCCCAGATCCAAAGGCAGTCGCAGTGGTAGTTTCACCTCAGTCAAGTTTTAGGCTTAAGTGCAGTCGCAGCTCTTTGTCTATAGTGGCCGGCAAGATACAAGTAAATTTTATCGCGGGTTGAGCCTTTTGGAATTGATCATTAGCGCTTAATGGTTTGGCGGCCGTCTGTTACCTAAATTATCAGGCAGAGCAAATGCAAGCTTAAGCCCATCGCCTTTTCCACCCTGCGCGGCCTCTACAGATGGCAACTTTGCCAGGTACGCAGTACTGTGTGAATTGGCAGTTCAACTGACGCTAGTTTATTTATCGAGCGTTAATTAATTTTGAATTTTTCTGAGGGCCAGTAAATCGTTATGCGAGTGCTATATGAATAAAGCAGGTCGTTATCGCATTCGATGCACAAGATCTGAACTATCTAGGCAATAAAATTAGCTTTTTGGGGGACTAGCTTTGGCACTTAGTCTCCGCCTATTTTATTGGGCAGAACGTGGAATTCTCCCTCTACCACACATTTTTCAAGATTGTGTCAAAGTGGTTTAGTTATGTCGGTCCAACTATCCTCTTTTTTCTAATTCCCGCGATAAGAATAACGGCAAAAAATGCGCCTAGACCAAACCAATGTATAATCATGATTCACTCGTTGGACGTTCAGGCCCACATAGAAGGATGTGAATGGATCCCTAATTGAGCTATTGAAAAGCACTATCTGGGCAATACAACCGTGTGTAAAGTAATGCCACGCTACCAAGTGGCTGCTGACAACTACATGGCTCTGTTGGTAATAACCCTACCGAGACGCGAACATTGCTATAATAAAACTGATGCCAGTCAGATCATTGTATACATCCCCGTTGAAACCCTTTTATGTCTAGTTGATATAGTGTTCCATGCGGAGTTTCTAACGATGGGCAAGGTATCTTGTTTCCGCGATAATATCTTGATGCAAAATTGCAACGAATTAACCGGCGAGTGTAAAAGAGAGTGGGTGGGAATATCTTACATTTTTGGCCGTTTTGGCGCTTAACAGTGTTTATGGCCGAAAACTGAAAAATTGCGACCTAATTTGTGGTCGAATATTGGGATAAGGGTCATATTGGTTAGTGAATACGCTAGACATTGGGACGACGATTAATTTACTAACAGCCGCAAATACAAATACTTTTTTGAGCCCAAAGGAATGGGAATGATCTGACGCTCTTGTCGATGCTGTGACCAGTGATAGGTAGCTTAACTACTCGGCCTCGCTGAACGAAATGCAAAGACTTTCGAACTTATGCGCCTAGCGGGTGGAGAGACTATATTTGCTTTGAATCCATCGGTTGAACGTTAGTGGCTGGTCGCAAATATCTAAATTTGATGGAAATGCGATGGTATATTTTTGTAATCAAGTGAGTAATTGTTGGGTCCAAAGGCCTAGATTTCACAAGCAATTATAACTTTTGGCCAATTTAAGAGGCAATGATGGGAATCCATGGCGTGAAGTATTTTACTAAGCAAGGGTTCGTGTTGTTAGTTAAGATATTTTGGGGTAAAAAATAAGCTCCATGCGAGTAACGACACAGGAATGCACCATAGGGGATAGCGAGGCCTAAATAAATACTGGGGTTGTTGAGTGTATTTAACCAATCTGAAGCTCAGCTTACAGCACTTTTTTGTAAAAAAGTCATCAATATATTGCTGTAACCCTCACTTTTGTGCGTTTTTGGGTTTTACCTGTAGCTTGTCCCAATCATGGGGGCTGTTGGTAAAGTTTGTCGATTATCTCTCTCACAACATGGATGCGGTTTCTGCCATGTTCACAAGCTTTTCGAGACTGTTTTCCAACGATTGTACAATCGACTCGCAAGCCAATTACGCTTATTTATATATTAAAAGCAAGGTCGTTTAAATGAGCCTTCGTTGTGCAATTCGCAAGAAAGAGCAGGGTGGCCCCAAAACAGTTTGACGCGCTGCGAGGTGAGCAGGACTCGACCTAAACGCCTGATTGGGGCTAGAACCCGCAGACAAACATAGAAGAGAGGTCGCCCGAAGACGGGGTATCGCTGATTTTTATGTGACTCCTAGAAAAAAAATGCTGCAAGCATTTTTATTAAACAGTTCCATGACAATAATTTTACGCCCAGCCCACGGTTTTAGTCTGTGTACCTTTGTGGCTTCCAAACCAAGTCGAGCGCCGTGCATATTCGTGAATCTGCCTTAGGCGCTGGTGCTAGGTGAAGTTCTTTCTGATTGATGAGCCATGGTGCAGCATCGGAGCAGGTTTTCCCGGGTTCGAAGCAACGGGTTGATGGTGTAGATTCGGTGGTGGTACTACTGAAGGGCCATCCATCTCGTGAATGGTATTGTTTATTCCTCATCGGTACGTATCGGCGGTGAACAAGTTTGACGAAGCGATTTATTTCTTATATTAGGCGTAACTTTGGCCACTCCATTCGGTGAAGGCACAAGCGAACGTATTAAACATGAAATTGGGTGCGGCTTATCCGGCTGAAGAAGTAAGAGAAATTCGAAGACGCGGCGAATTAGCTGAAGGCTACCGCGCAGTTTTACCCTTATAGCAATGAAATCCTTGAGGCCTTGCAAGAACCCTTAACAGGTATTGTCGGCTGTCATGTAGGCTTGAGGAATCCCACCTGAATTAGCCTCTAATATTTCAGAGCGTGGCATGGTATTAACCGGTGGTGGTTGTATTAAAGAATTTAGATGTGCTATTAATGGAAGAAACGGTATTCCCTGTCTGTCATAGCTGACGAACCTTAAGTGCGTAGCAGAGGTGTGGTAAAGCCTTTGAGAATGATTGAATTACATGGGGCGATTTATTTAGCAACGAATAAACATGATCTAAGGTGGCTTGACAGCCCAATCAAATCAAGTCACCTACGTGGCATTTACTTTAAGAATCGATTTTCTATGGTCCCTCGCTACTAAATAGGACTTTAGCTCTGGCTTTTGATTTTAATCGGGTATCGCATTATCATTATTTGACCATCAATTTAATGGGTTCGGTACCACTTACGGGTTCTACCTCAATATCCCTTGTGAGTCCTTTTGCAATCTTTAGCCAATTTGCCCGGCGCAATTGATCATAATGCACTTAAAAGTGATTGAGTTCTCATGAGCAGTTATTAATGGAAATGTTAACTACTCAAGCCGCCTTTAATTGAGTAGAATTGCAACGGCGTGGTATTTTTTAAAAAGAAGAAAATTCCGTATTACGAGTAAGATTGTTAAATTCACCATACAATACCCAAACACCGTAAAGAAGTGGCTGAATTAATGGCCGTCGAAACAATCCTTAAGCCATCCAAAATGTCATTAATAAGGGCGCGTTAGATGGTGTTCTATGAAGGGCATCTTGTCTTAAGATGAGAAGGGAATTTGTTGGACAAATATATGCAGGTCAGCTCAACATAGTCCGTGGTATGTTTGATCGCCGTATATCAGTCATGCATCTCCCGTGCGTGGCCCGAAACTTACGGCTGGTGGTTTCGGTTCAGGTAAGTGTTTAGATAATTACATATTAAACATGGTCTCTCACAAGCGCGATTTAAAGGTCGTGCTTTGTTACTTTCATTATGTTAGGCAGGGTCTTTCCTGAGGGCTAATCCGTTGCCGAAATTAGGACTCTATTGTACGTGATGAAAAACACACAGCCTTTTTGCGTTGGTCAGAGCTAAGCCCGAAGAGACGCACACTTGAGATCGACTGAAATATCTACTTTTGTTGTGGCCTGAAGAAGCCGAAGAGAAACGCTCAGCCCTAGTTTGAGGAGGTTCAACCCTAATTGCAATAGTCAAGCCTTACTAAAGTGGCTCTATAGTTAATTTGTGCTTTGGTTCTGCAAATTATGCATGGCCGCTCTTGTTGATGTTACATCGACTTGAAAATGGGTATCCTATTGAAGATGAGCTTCAGTTATTGGACCCGTTGCCCTACACCATAGAGTTAATGTGGGTGTGGCATTTATCAATAGTTTTAGTCCTCGACATATTTTGGTAATGCCTAGTGTGCACAGTTGCATTGCGTAGTATCTACTCATGGCAGTCAAAATTATCAACGTTTTACCGCATTATTCCAGCATGGCGAAAGGCTATTTTGCATACGGTGTTACCTCCATCGGCTTTTATAACTTATTGTTTTGTTGCAGCATCTATTAACGAGCTATTTTTATCAACTATAAGTGGCCATCGTCAGTATCTCTAATGGTATATTGCCTTGCTATTTGTTGTGCGTAACTTGCGGCGCAATTAGCGTTGAAATAAGTCAGAGTCAATTCGATTGCTCTTGCTGCGCCTTCACCATCAACTCGTAGAGGAATTGTTTACGGAATGGCTATGTTCGAAACCCTTCGTGACTTGGATTGAACACAGTTAATCAGGAAGCGCACTAGATTACGCAAAGCGTTATAGCTTTGCCAAAAGTGGCGCTAGGATGGCAAAAGTCAGCGAAAAACATGCAGTACTCGCGCTGTAGGTAGTGGTCATCAATGAGACGGTATTAGGTAATACGACAGATAGACTGATGCTCAGCGGATGTTTAAGCTTTACTGTTCGGTAACTGCATCATGTCTTTACGGCGTTGCATTACACTACAGCCAAGGGCAGGTCTACTTGCGTGGGTAAAAACTCAAGTGAAGTTTGCAGTTTATCTGCTCAACAAATTAGTGATACGCAACATGTGGTGAACCCAATCGATAAGCAGGCAGCTATGCTATTCAGAAGCTTTGGTGGGACGCAATTTGTAGAAGAAGTATTCAAGGTAGTTATAGCGCACACGATTGTGGGTTTGCCCATTTTTGAAACTCGCCATTCTAAATAAAAATGGTATCAGCCTGGAGTGCAGAACTACTGAGTCAATGTTACAAACCATCGAATCTCGTGTCGGTCCTTAAAAATCGAGGAATGGTAATAACCAAGTTTGCAAGAAACTTCATATAGAGCGTCATATCACCTCAGGGCTACCAAAGGTGCAGTGGACTAGTAGGGCATGCGCGAATTCATTCACGTGGTAAAGGACAAAGTCGAGTTATTGAGCCGGGTATCAAGCCCAGCTTTGTTGAATATTGCTATGAGAGAGGAGTACCATAGGATTGTGACGTTGCAGAAATGGGAGGAGGAGTAAGAGCCGATATATACATAGAGAGCACTAGAGTATAGGACGACACAGAGACTGATCCAGACGAATAACAGCATAGAGTTGGTCTCATCAGCAGATATGAATCGCAGCATGTGCGCTTGAACACAAGAGAAGAAAGCCTGTACCGCGCAATGAAGTCACATGACCGCCGGTACAAGATCGAAGAGGTCTTAACTCAGCGCTCGAATCGGAGATAATGAGTGCGATATATGCAGGAGAGGGAGGTCGCGAAAATATTGTGGATGCAAGTTGTTAAACTGACAACCAATATTTATCCAGGTACCACAGGTATGACGGTTCCCGATAGACCATCACTCGACAAGTATAACGGTATCATGCTTCACCGTATTTGGTCAGTGCTAGGTGTGCCCACAGAATGGACTCATTGCGGGATAACGCCAACGCATTGAAGATATCAAGATAAGAAGCGACGAGCGTTTGAAGTCACTGGTGCAAGGTTGTAGCGAAAATGGTGGTTTATACTGCGTCAAGCCGCTGAAGGTGTAAGAACAAGAGCTGGTTACAAGAGCCGATTTTTTCTAACGGTCGGCGCTATGGGAAACACAATTCGTTCCCGATTGAAAAAAATACGAATCACACATATTATTGTATGAAGTAGTTTACTTTAACATCACGAGCAGGATATCCGTGTTCTGCGCGACTTCGTGGCACAAACTCTTCGACCGTATTCGCAATAGACTTCAAATTATCGCTTACATAGAGCTAACAGACTGTTCTGTACCAAGGAGTATTACCAGAATAATCGTTTATTGGAATAGCTATCAGCTGGTGACCAGCCCTATTTTTGATTTAACGAAAATGTGGAAAATGAATGTTCAGCGTCCTTAGAGCGTCGCGTTTGATCTAAAAGTCTGGGGTATTTGATCTCGATCAGACAGAAGCATGACCACGATAGATATCATACCGCGCCTTTGTTGGCCATCGTATTCGAGAAACCATCTTCATCTAAATCGAAGCAACTTGGCCATCAGGAGCTCGTCAATTACGTTTACGGAAATTTGGGAGGCTGATTTTAATCGATTTTTTCTTATGATATGAACCGACAAGATCACAGCGCCGAGTGATGCACAAGTGTAGAAGCCCGCCACCGCTAAATGAGTCGGCGCAAAAATCAATATTTCATGGCTTTAACTGCTCTGGTTTAATTGAGATGACAATCGCAAAGAACGGCAAGAAAGTTTTGGAACATATACTGGTGGTGAGTGCCAGTTATGATAAGCGGCCGCGGGTTCGATCAAACCGTATGAAGACTGCTAGGTTTCGAAATAATATGCGTGAAATTGTCGGTTCAATCGTGCGCCTAGTGATGCGGAGTAAATTTGTGGTTATGCTTCCCTGCAGTAGCTGAAGCCTTGTGGGGGAAGAATCGCATATGTTGGGCTGAGCTGGATAGTTTTTTTGATCGCAAAACAATTAAAGGTCCATACTGAACATTGTTATATAACAGACCAATTTGACGGTCGTGATGATGTAGGAAGTAAACAAGCGTAATGTCTACAAGCTTCATTTAGAGCTACAATAAGTCAGAAAATCTGGGACGCTATTAGCTTTAGTTGGTGGTTCTGCCTGTTTGGCTGAGTTATTGCGTTTTCCTTGCTTTACTTGGAATCAGCAAACAACTAATGGTAAGACTACCTCAGTCCACAATTTGAAACAGAATTAAAAAATGCAGTAATCTCTGCCAAATGGCAAAGGTACTGGCCCGGCCCATCGTTGAAAAGAGCTTAGTCCTGGCCAAGCCTCAGAGATCACCATGCAAAGATTGACATTGCTGAAACGGTGATTGAGTTAAGATTTTTTGTGAAATTCCATATTTTACATCGGACAATTTCAAGTCTAATAAGTTGATTTACAGGTATGGCGTTATGAACCCTTAATTTGGGGTCTTACGAAGAACAGTGATTAATCCTATTGTTGCCAGCTCTTAAAAATGTTTTTGCAACAACTCGATATTCTCTACAGTAAACACAAGCTTTTTATCATTGTTACGCCTAAGATACAACCAAACAGCCTGCCGATGATTCAGGATGTCATGGATAAATAGAATGACCGACAAAGGCCAGTTACAAGTAGACAGAATGCCAGCAACCAGCCTCTTTGTTCCGATTTATCGGCAAGAACCGCAGATGAGTTATCGTTACCTTTTTGCGAAAGGAGAAGGAATTAGATTTGTACGCCCGCTGGATAAATCAAGTGGGCCTGCGTAACACGATATGACATTAACTAGAAAGTCGTGGCAGTTATTGTAACTGAATGGGCCAGTATTGGCACAAAATCCTTAGCTCTATTCAACTTGATGTGTCCAAAGTCGGTTTAGTATGGGCAGATAGATAAACTGAGATTGTGACATGGTTGCGGTAGATTGGTGCAAATGAATGCTGCACCAACTGAATGCTAAATACGGTTGGATTCATGAAATATCGAACACTATGCAATTACACAATAAACGCATCAATTCCATAAATACCAACTGGCTACTCGGCTAGATAAAAATGCAATGCCAGCCATTACTAATGCCACAACCTATAGACTTAAGTCCCTATTAGGCTCATGCCCTATTGATTGCATTCCAGGCGCAAGTGAATTTTTATAATAAAAAACTTGCAGACCTCGCTCAACTGATGACATTCACAAATTAGCAAACTTATGCTTGAGAGAAGGTGTCAATTTTATCGCGACCTTACAGCGAGATTTCTGGAAGCATACAAACGCTTATTCCCGCGTTGCTGAAGCTAGCCGCAGATATACTGTGGTCTAATAATAAAAGGCAAATAACTCATACCAAGCATGACCATACTCATAAAAGAGATTGACTCAGCCTTTAAAAAACCGCAAAATATCGAAAGGAATTTCTCCGCCACTGATTTTTTTTAGCAAGACTAGCCCAACAGCCTGATTAATTAAGTAGCGATGATGCGGTTTAACGGAAGCAAAGAAGATTAGTCGTTAAAGCCCACAATTTACTTCGCAGTCATGATCAGTTTTTGGCCAAAAAAATGCCAACATCGCCGAAATGGATTGCCAATTTAAGCCACTATTATCAGCACATTAATGGGTAGCGATACTCAACGTATTAAGTTCGGGGCCCTTAAAACAGCACGGTCAGGGGCACAAAGTTTTTACTGGTCGGGTCAATTGGACCAATTTCCGTTAAACAGCCAACAAGGTGTTTTTTCAGCCAGGGATAATTCCAGAACGGTATTAACCATCAGTCGACTAGAAACTGGCCCAGCTTAAGCGATGGATATTAGGCTATTATTTGAAACGAAGGCCTGTGAATTCGAGCCAACATGGCAACGCTGACTGGATGTAAAATTAGCTGGTTTACATGCGTGAATTTCCTTTCTTTGTCTAAGGGGCGATATTAACTAATGACGCCAAAGGCATTGGCAAACGGGTAAAGCAGTGCGAGATTCATGTCGCGAAAGCAGCTTAGCCAAACAGTCTAGGTCAAGTCCTTGCAGCAGGTTCAACAATTGACAATCCACTTGAAGCGAGTGTTGAATTCAGTGATCCCCCTTGGCTGAGCAAATAGTGTTTCCAAGTGTAAACGTTAAACTGGCTGGAGCAGCAAAGCACAATTACCAGTTAATAGAACATGCAAAGCAAAGAGGTCATTTTGTAAGAATAAGGCAAAACAATTCAGTAATTTAAAAGTGCCAAAAGATAATTGCCAACAAGGGGCCTTCTCGAATTTCCTTCCAAGGTTGAGCAGCAAAATCAACACTACAGCGATATTAAGTTAAAGGGAGATTGGCAAGCTGAGACCTTATTAGCGGTCTATTTATCACTAAAATGTCCGTCCTATTTGAGCGCAAAAAGCCCAATGGTCATGATGTTTGCCCATGTCATGCTGCAAGAGGGTTAATGACTAGAGGCCGTTCTGATTTGACTTAAGTGGATTTAATTCTATATTCCCCTCCTTTCGACAAATTGCCCACAGAAAGCGGCCATAAAAATGAAGTTAAGGGTAACAAACAAAGCCAGTACGTAAACGCATGCTGGGAGATAAACATTACCTCAATGGTAATTACCCATGAAAGTAGGCAGTTTTCTCGCGCTCAATTGTCTATCGTCAATCTGATACATGGTAGGCCAAATGTCCTTGGCTTTAGTCATTCAGCAAGGTTGAGTCAGCTAAAATACCAGCGGCGTGTAATCAAGCCATTACGCATTATTATCTGCAGCAAGTCAGAGCAATAATAAACGTCTATATTAGACGCCCCAAAACGGATCTATAGTCAGCGATGACAGTGCATTATTAGGCCTGGCCAAAAGTCTATACTAACTTAGAGCTAGTTACGAAAATACAGCGATAGTTGTTTAATTCGATATCAAATGCCAAAAAGAAACGAGAATGGAAATGGCCTTGTACAATAGATTGATTAGCCCAAGGTGAAATAACATTAAACGCTGATTTTATTGAAATATCACGACACACTCTGGCCAAGCCCCCTGGAAGCATTCAGAAAGGTCGCTAAGATCCCCGAGCTTAACCTCAACATTTTCCCACCGATTAATTTTCGTGCAAACGCTCGCAGTCTTCTTCATAAATAGACTGGGCAATAGTGTATTCTCTACGATGGATTAAACTCGTTCAGCCAGTGGTAGCAATATTGAAAACAAATCTTCGACTGAAAACGACCAAAGGCTTTGTTGTAACTGCCGGGTGATGGTTATGAACCAAGCGCCAGACCCCAAGTGACACTCCGTCCTAAATGGGGGAATTTTATAGCTCGGATTTTTGGTGCCTTACTGAGAGGGCTTCAGTTTAATTCTGGATATAAAAAAGTTCAAAGGCCGAGTACTAAGTCTCGTATTTAAAGTTGGCAGCAAGGCTCCTCACGAATTCAATTTCGCCAACCTCAGTGGTGACATGATGGCGTCTACCGATGGTTTATCTAACCGAAATCACTGACAAAGTCGGAGTATTGACTAGTGTTAAGCGATACCCATGAGTACTGGATTCTTCGGTGGCGCGTAAACTAGAAAACTAGACTGTCCGAGATGTATAATTTTGCCACGGGTTTTTCTACGACAAACATGCGGACCGGCTCGTTCTTTCAAATATCCAAAATGGTGTGGTGGAAACCCGTGAAATACCTTTGTTGACGGTGGGAGCGGCGAAATCAATAGCTCGGCTATTACCGATTAAATAACCAAGAAAGTTAAATTCTCAATTTCTCTTTGTGCTAAATCACTCCGATTTACCGTTAATCGTCGCCGTTAGGATAGGATTTAAACTAAGAGAGAGGGCGCCGCGCTACCTGCACTGGCGCGCTTTAGCGCCCTCGACAGGGTATAACTTCAGCTAAGGTATCTCAAATATTAATTTTCTTTGACGAGGCACACTTATTGATGAGCCACGTGAAATTTGAGAGTTGCCGCGATGATAGTAAGAAAAATTACTTTACAGGCTTCACGGACATTACCCCGTCAATGTGAAGTTGTTAAACTACCTAAGGTTGCAGGTGCTGAGTGTTGATTAGTCAGAAGCCGGATGAAACTATAGGCCGTTTATCACGAGGAGGTTAATCAGCTGACTAATCTGCTTGCCATCAAAGACCTCAAGTCCGTAGTTCGAGGAGACAATATAAGGTTTGTGTGAACAAACAGCTACAGCAAAAAATTACATGTGAGTGATAAGCCAACAGTCTAGTGGTTTTTGCCAGAGTGTTTTTGCCTGTTTATTGGCGGTGGGAGCAAAGCTGCAATTAGCCGAGCCAGAAACCCTAAACAGATACCGAGATTCGTGTATAGAAGAGAGGCGTCCAGGTAGAGGTTAGCAGAGCTAAACATAAGCGAGACGAGCGCTGCAGATAACCAGTTGAACTAAGGTGAATATCAGTGTTCAATGATCGGCGGTCTTCGAGCCGTACGTTATAATGAGGAGAAAAATAACATGACTGGTGGAGATGAGAGAATACAAAAAAAGACCGGAGAATTGATAGGGGAAAGAGGAGTCAAAACACACAAAGAGGGCGAAGACGAAAGAAACTGCATCAAGTGAAGACAAGGGCGTAGGACGATCGAAGACTAAACAGTCAGCACGCACAGCACCCATCAGATCTCTCGTACAAAGCAGCCACCATTACATAAACACACAATGGTGATGAGTTTTTATCGAGGCAAACAGGTCCTCGTCGGTGTATTTGCTAACGCTTTTGACCTCTGTCACCCGATCAGCCGCCACAAATACAAAAAACTAGCTGGCACACAAGCCAACTACAAGCAGGCTGGGCATATAGCCGACTTACGACTGCAGCAAAGATAATAAAGTAAGCGCTACGGAAGAAGCAGTATATGCGAAGACTCGGGGTTACCAACACCACTTAATACTAGTCTGCATCAACTACCAGAGAATCCTTTGAGGGGTCATAGTTGGAACGCGAACATGTAATACACGATTATAGCAGAGCAAAAGAGCACATTATCGGAAACGGAAGCCAACCACTGGATTAACTCTCTTGACTGTGATAACCGGCAATTCATCACGTGTACTGACCTATCAACAACTGACCTACCTTGCAAATTTAGGATTGAACTTCCACATTCTGACGGGGTAAATCGAAGCCGGTAAAGTAACTTTCTTTACTACACGGCCCACCTTTCAATCACG
>Ga0163217_1117240_pt1 | contig 17401 bp, 17 predicted proteins | sample SynspAceP_FD_185933 | JGI IMG/M metagenome (GOLD analysis project Ga0163217, IMG submission 185933) | Saline lake microbial communities from Ace Lake in Antarctica - Synechococcus sp. Ace-P (PacBio error correction) | ecosystem: Environmental > Aquatic > Non-marine Saline and Alkaline > Saline ...
TAGAGAGATCCCTCCTGGCTGTAGAGCTTCCGCATCGTTGTCATCGATAACGGTGAATGCCGTCCGCAGTAGCAGCTGACTAGCAAAGCTTCGATCTGATCCATCAGTCCTTCCATCCCGTCCCCCAGGATTTCGGCTCTAGCCATGCCAGGGGCCAAATCAGCAAGGGCAGGAAAAGATTGATTTGGAGGTGTGGATTAGGCCAAAAGCCTGCACTGAGGTCAAAAATGCAACCATGGTCCGGATCCCACAGGCGGTAGGTCCCAGCAGGCGGTACGCAGCCCATTGACCGAATCTGTCTGGAAACCCCGGTAAAAATTCTTATCTTGAAAGAAGTAACTCAAACCAAAACTTAAAAAGCAACCTGGGGATCAGAAATCCAATGCCAATTCAGCCCCCCAACAGAAGGATCCAGCGTATCAATCGGCCCAACCCAGCCCGCACCGACAGCCCAGCCGCCTTGTGCCAGCCATCTCTTGGACGCAACAGCGAGAACGCCCTGGAGGCAAAGGCCGAACTTCATGGCCCTACCGCACGATGAACGTGTCGAGTCCACCAAATTGCCGTGGAAATTCTTAGACCCGAACAGAGCGGAGATTTGCGAATTTAGCCGATGTTTACAAGCTTAAAATTGTTTGAATTTTCAAACCACAAAAAAAGCACCTTGCGGGTGGCCTTTTCGTCTTGGTCTAGCCGCTAGATCTAGCCGCGCTCACCAAGAATGGATGGACTAAGAGTTTTATCCTGGCATCGAGCTATTTTTGCAAGGAAGCTTCCCCTCCAACTAATCGTCGCCGCTACTGCGTTTCACAACCGAGTTCGAGATGGATCGGAGTGGGTCCAATCAGTGCCATGGAACACCAGGAAATAAATCTCTTGCCCCAAGGTGGAACCCTGAGAAACTGCCTAGAGTAAAGTAGAATCCCATCAACACATCCCTTTCAGGACACCGTTGGCAGAATCCTTCGAATATCAAACAGCCTCATGCTATCTGCAGCAAGAGCGAAAAAAGTGTTGGCAGCCTCGTCCTATTAGTACTCTCTCCGGCTTCAACGCATTGCTGCGCTTCCACGTAGAGCCTATCAACGGGTGGTTTCCTCCCCGTGACCTTACTGGCTTAAAGCCAATGAGAACACTCATCTTGAGGTGGGCTTCCCACTTAGATGCTTTCAGCGGTTTATCCCTCTCCGCAACATGCTTACCCAGCGTTTACCGTTGGCACGATAACTGGTACACCAGAGGGTGCGTTCCTCCCGGTTCCTCTCGGTACTAGGGAAGAACTCCCTCAATGTTCTTACGCCCATGCACGGATATGGACCGAAACTGTCATCACGACTTCTGAACCCAGCTTCGCGTACCGCTTTTAATGGGCGAACCAGCCCAACCTTGGCACCGACTTTCAGCCCCAGGTTGCGATGAAGCCTACATCGAGGTGCCCTAAACCTCCCCGTCGATGTGAACTCTTGGGGGAGATCAGCCTGTTATCCTAGATGTAACTTTTATCCGTTGAGCGACGGCCCCTTCACTCAGAACGCGTCGGAATCACTAAAGCCGACTTTTTCGTCCCTGTTCGACTTGTTGGTCTCACAGTCAAGCTTGCTTCTGCTTTTACACTCGTCGGCTGATTTCCAACCAGCCTGAGCAAACCTTTGCGCGCCCTCCTTACCTTTTAGGCAGGCGACCGCCCCAGTCAAACTGCCCACCTGATTACTGTCCCAGCCCCCGGTATAACGGGTGGCTGTTAGAACCCTAGCCCTCTGAAAGAGTGTATCTCAACCGTTGGCTCACCATGACCCGCAAGCCATGGGATAAAGCCTCCACCTATCCTGCGCATTCCAGAGCCCGGGCACAATACCAAGCTACAGTAAAGCTTCAAGGGCTTTCTGTCCGGTGCAGTAGTCCCGCAATCTTCAACAGACAATCTATTTCGCCGAGCCTCTCCCGAGACAGCGCCCAGATCGTTAGCCTTTCGTGCGGGTCGGAATTACCCGACAAGGAATTTCGCTAACCTTAGGACCGATTATAGTTATCGGCCGCCGTTCACCGGGCTTCAGTCGCTAGCTTCGCTTTCGCTGACCAGCTGTCCTTAACCTTCCGGCACTGGCAGGCCCGTCCCCCCCCCCCCCAGGCCCCCCCCATCATCGTCTTGCGACCTTTAGCGGAGAACCTGTGTTTTTTTTGGTAAACAGTCGCCCTGGGCCTCTTCACTGCGACCCCCTTGCGGTGGCAACCGCCTTCTCCCGAAGTTAACGGGGCCAATTTTGCCGAGTTCCTTTAGAGAGAGTTATCATCCGCGCCCCCTCGGTAATTCTCTACCACCCCACCTGTGTCGGTTTCGGGTACAGGCCATCAGCCTTAACGGTATAGGGCCTTTTCTTGGAGCTGACATCACCCACTTCGCGCACGTAGCAGCTCGGTACTCACGCCTCAGCTCAAGAGCGTTTTCTCCGCTCCTCAACGCCCTCGGAACGCTTGAACAGTAACCAACATCTGCTGGGCCTAGCCTTCTCCCGTCCCCCTCCCCAAAACATGGACAGGTACAGGAATGTTGACCTGTTTGTCCCCATTCGCTAACGCCTTTCGGCCTCGCCTTAGGTCCTGACTAAACCCTCCGCGGACGAGCCTGCGAGGAAACCCTTAGGGTTCGGGGCATGGATTCTCACCTCATGTTTTCGCTACTCAAGCCGACATTCTCACTTCCATGCAGTCCACGCCCGCTTACGCTATACGCTTCAGCCCCACATGGAAACCGCTCCCCTACCATTTGAATGTTCCTAAGAACAATGAAATCCGCAGCTTCTGGTAACAAATCGCTTCGCCCCGTTCATTTCGGCGAAGGATCCGCTCGACAGTGAGCTTTATTACGCACTCCTTTGAGGATGGCTGCTTCTGGGCAAACCTCCTTGGTTGTCCTGGGCAATCCACTCCTTTATCCTCCAGCATTGATTTAGGGACCTTAGCTGGGGTTCTGGGCTGTTTCCCCTTCGACATGGAAGCTTATCCCCCACAGTCTGACTGCCTATTTTCAACACAGGGTATTCAGAGTCGTAAATCGATTTGTACCCGCTCTCGCAAGCCCGCACCGCAAACGGTGGCTTTACCTCCCTGCTATAGCACTAAACGCTAGCGCCTCAACGTATTTCGGGAAGAACCAGCTAGCTCCCGGGTCGATTGGCATTTCACCCTAACCAACAGCTCATCCGCTGTTTTTCCAACACCAGTCGGTTCGGACCTCCACTTGGGTATCACCCAAGCTCTCCTGGCCATGTTAGATCACCCGGTTCGGGTCTATAAATCACTGACGATGCGCCCTATTTCAGACTTCGCTTCGCTATGGCTCCACCATTTTCCGGTTTAACCTGCCAGTGCCTATAAGTCGCCACGGCTCATTCTTCAACAGCACAACGGTCAATCCTATGAGTAGGACTCCCATTGGCTTGTAAGCTCACGGTTTCCATGTTCTATTTCCAACTCCCTCCCGGGGGTTCTTTTCACCTTTTCCCTCGCGTACGTTGCGCTATCGGTCACACAGGAAGTAACTTAGCCTTACGAGGTGGTCCTCGCGGATTTCACACGGAATTCACGTGCTCCGTGCTACTCGGGTATAGTCAGCTAGGCCAGTTTTCGTTTTCGAGTACGGGCTTTTCACCCTCTCTGGCTGCGCCATTCAAACGCTCCTCTAACGTCCTGGTCACATGCTGTCCCCAACAACCCCGATGGTCCGAAACCATCGGTTTAGGCTCGTCCCGTTCCGCTCTGCCGCTACTCAGGGAGTCGTTTTTACTTCCTTTCCTCCGCTACTAACGATGGTTTCAGTTCGCTGGGTTTGGCTCGAGCCAGCCTATGGATTCAAGCTGGCCGATTCTATGGGGTTGCCCCATTCGGAAAATGTCCCGATCAAAGCGTGTTTTCCAAGCTCCCCGAACTTATGCAGGTAACTATCGTCTTCTCATCGCCTCTGTGTGGCCCAAGGTATCCCCACCGTGGAGCCCTTTGTAGCTTGACCAATGTGTTTCTCACACACGCATTGCTGCGGTTGTATCGCAGATTCTCCTGGTTTTTACCATCATCAGCCTCTGCAAACTTTCAACCCACTAAGGATTAACAGATAAAGACTTCAGAGGTAAAAACAAGATCAAACCCAGTTGTTTCGGCCAAACAACCAGGAACCATGCAGAGTTCCGGCTCTTACTTTTAGAAAATCTCTTCAATTCCTCCTCAGCAACCAACGCCATCCGCTTCGCCGCTCCACCAAAGCAAGCGATCAAGCCAATGAGCTATCACTTGGATCTGGGAATTGAGCATCTATGAGATGCTTAAAATATTCAGACTTACCTATGCAGTTGTCAAGGTTTCTGCTGACCACCAACTCCATCAAGCCTTTACAGCCACAGAGAAGAGTCCAGCGTCCTTTTTCAATGGATTTAAAATGTTAAAATAACTCTAGTCAGACATCTATTCAAAAAAATAAATCCAATAGAAATGACTCCTAATTACATCAAATGAAGGAAGCTGAAATCCATTCACAGCAAAAAAATCTAGTCCACCATCCAAAGTTTCTCCTGTTGCTTTCGCTAAAGAAAAGGTTTGGTCAGTGGAGGTTAGCGGACTCGAACCGCTGACATCCTGGCTTGCAAAGCAGGCGCTCTAGCCAACCTGAGCTAAAACCCCCAAACACGAATGGGCCATCGCTGGACTTGAACCAGGGACCTCATACCCCTTAATCAGGGGTGGCGCTCTACCACCTGAGCTAATGGCCCAGGGGAACGCCTTGTGGGGTGGTGAGCCTAGACAAAGTTAGGAAAAAGAATAAACTTAAACTGGACATCACCATCATGATCACACCTTATTCTGGTCACCATCCATGTTCATAATCTAAGCTAAGTCATATCGAGGTACCGATGATCCATCGAGATGACAGGCAACTTGGCCCAACCAACAAATTGGGTCAGACATCAAAGTCAGTTTTGTCTCCTGCTGTTAGGAGTTGATCCAGCCGCACCTTCCGGTACGGCTAACCTGTTACGACTCACCCAAGTCATCAGCCCACCTTCGGCGTCTCCTCCCTTACGGGTTGGAGTAAGACTTCGGGCCATGGCCGAACTTCCATGGTGGTGACGGGCGGTGTGTACAAGGCCCGGGAACGTATTCCACCGCAGTATCTGAAAAAAAACCTTGCGATTACCTAGCGAATTCCTCCATTCACGTAGGCGAGTTGCCAGCCTACGATCTGGAACTGAGCCCACGGTTATGGGATTGCTGCTCTTCGCGAGTTTGCCTGCCCTTTGTTCCGTAAGCATTGTAGTACGTGTGTAGCCCAAGGACGTAAGGGCAATGACTGACTTGACGTCATCCACACCTTCTCCGGTTTATCACCGGCGGTTCTCTCTAGAGTGCCCAACTAAAAATGCTGGCAACTAAAAGACGTGGGTTGCGTTTTTTTTTCCCCCCCCCTGTTGCGGGACTTAACCCCAACATCTCACGACATCGAAGCTGACGACAGCCAGCACCACCTGTCAACTGCGTTCCCTGAAGGCACCCCCGATCTCTCAGGGGTTCGCAGGATGTCAAGCCCTGGTAGGTTCTTCGCGTTGCATCGAATTAAAACCACATACTCACCGCTTGTGCGGGGCCCCCGTCAATTCCTTGAGTTTCACACTTGCGTGCGTACTCCCCAGGCGGAACACTTAACGCGTTGGCTACGACACCCGAGAGGGAATATATTCTTCCCGACCAACCTAGTGTCAATCGTTTACGGCTAGGACTACAGGGGTAATCCTAATCCCTTTCGCTCGCCCTAGCTTCGTCCATGAGCGTCAGTTATGGCCCAGCAGAGCGCCTTCGCCACTGGTGTTCCTTCCCGATATCTACGCATTTCAGCACCGCTACAACCGGGAATTCCCTCTGCCCCTACCACACTCTAGCCAGTCGTTTCCATTGCCTTGTGATGGAGTTGAGCATCCACTTTTTAACACAGACAGACTTTTCCTGGGCCGCCTGCGGACGCTTTACGCCCCAATTAATTCCGGTAAACGCTTGCCCTACCGTATTTACCGCGGCGCTTGGCAACGGATTAGCCGTGGCTTATTCCCTCAAAGTACCGTCATGTCCCTTCTTCCTTGAGAAAAAGAGGTTTAACAGCCCCAGAGGCCTTCGTCCCTCACGCGGCGTTGCTCGTCAGGCTTGCGCCCATTGCGGAAAACTTCCCCACTGCTGCCGTCACCCGTAGGAGTCTGGGCCGTGTCTCAGTCCCAGTGTGGCTGATCATCCTCTCGACCAGCTTACTGATCGACTCCTTGGTGAGCCCTTACCTCACCAACTAGCTAATCAGACGCCGGCTCATCCTCCAGGCCGAAATTCGGTTTCACCTCTCGGCATAATGGGGTTTAAGCGCCGTTTCCAGCTGTTATCCCTCCTGAAGGGCAGATTCTGCACGCGGTTATTACTCACCCGTCCGCCACTAGCCCGAAGGCTGTTCGACTTGCCATGTGTTAAGCCACGCCGCCAGCGTTCATGCCTGAGCCAGGATCAAACTCTCCGTTGTAGTCAACCGTCTGTAAACCAGTTCAACTAAGCCTAAAACTGTTCGTCTTAAACTAATCTCACCAATCGCACCAGTGCGCCACTGAACAAATCACCTACCTTACGATAATCGCTTTACCCGGGCCTCCTTCTCGCAAGAAGGGTTTCGAGAGTGGCATCAACGCACTTCCGTTCACACCTTGCAGGCAAACAACCAGCGCATCAATGACTTTCCAAATCCTCCAGAATCCGGCGCAGTCCTTAACTGCTGGAACTTTTCATCGCCCGCAGCGCCCGTGAAAGCGCTACTACTACCGGCAACATCCCAACTAAACAAGCTTGCTTGTTTCTTTTTGACGGACCTCACACCTTTGCGCTCGTTTCGTTAAAAACCCAAATCTGCTTAACCGCCAACGCGCGTCGCTTTCGCTTCGCGCCTCAATCTCACCGCTCACAAAACTCAGGGGCCTCACGCAGCAAAGAGCGTCGGTTCCTAAACTTTTCTTTTGTCCAGGTGCGTGCTCCGCCTCTCTAGGCTCACGACTCGGCGGTTCCTCTTCAACCGCTTTTGAAACGCTACAGCATCGTTGCTTGCGCCTTCTCCTCTGTTCGGTCTTGCAGCAAACTCGCCTGCGGCTCCTGCGCAGTCCCAAAAATGTAGCACAGGTTCTGCAAGCCTTTCTCTGCCACTCCATTGGTGGGTCACGCATGCCTGCCCTTGACCTAGGATTGAGGCGTTTTCATCAAAACCAGGCGTCAGGGGAAGCTCAGGTTCGCCCGATCACTTCAGCCAGAACGCCTCCGGTCAGGCCAAGCTCCCAAGGAAAGAAGGCCCGTCGTCAACAAGGCACGCCAACAAGTTCGAAACGCAACCCTTGTGACGTGCAAGCCAGTTTGTGGGATCGGTGGGGCACTGGAGCATCCACGCAGCAAAGCATCGCCTCAACTACGGCGAAGTTTTTCCTGCGGCAACGTTCCGGTGATGGTGTAATCTGATCCTGCAAAGACGCTTTGACATCGTTCGTTCACTTTCTTTCGCGTCCTGCCTGGATCTGCAGAGCAGCACCTACCAGACCCGTGGGGTGTTCCCACGCAGTTTCACCGAACAGGAGGCAAGCCTGATGCCTGACTACGCCAGCGTCGATCGCAGGATCACCTCTGTGGAATGCCAGTCTCTGGTGCCCATCCTCTGCTGGCTCTACGTGCGACCAGCAAGGACTGGGACTTCGCGGCCAGCCAGAAGTGCAGCGAGGTGTTCGCTGCTGCTTGATCTGGTGCTGGCTCCAAGCTTTTGAAGGCACACCTGTGCCTTCGTGCCCGACTGCGCCTTCATCGATTGGATCGGCCGAGGATGTCTGGGGAGCGGCCGCTGAGTGAGGTCTGCTCCTACGCTGCCTCAAGAGCTGTTGCCAGCTGCATGGAACTGGGGGCAGAAGAACAACAAAAGCCGGCTGCTTGAGCAACGGCTGGGCCTGAACGCGCAGTGGATCCACAACCTGCGCTTCCTTCCTGCTCAACGCACTACTGGGTCACCAGCAAAGACCATGCAGGTACCTGCGGCGCAGGCCCCACCGAGCCAGTACGGCGATCAGCAGCACCAAAAACGAGTTTCACGTTCAACCCAGGTGATCCCGGATTGGCTGCAGGACTGGCTGAGAACGGGGTGCTACCTGAATCGGCAATATGCGCACCTGGGGCCGGGACGAACCGATTCCGCTTCTACAGCCTGGCAATTTCACTCGCCGCCTGTTCGGGCCTTGCTGACCTCCCCCCGCAGAGGCCCTGTCCGTTGGGTCAGTCACAAACCGCTCTGATTGATGGCCCAGAGCCGATGGCCGGAATCTTCATCCCACCATGGATTGCTGCTGGATTGGGCGAACAAGACCGGCTCCGACCAAGAACTGGCCGTGAGTTACCACACACGGGGGCCACTGGCCAGTCTGGCTCTGGTTCTACGCAGGCGCGATCCTTCTGCATGAACAGCTCTAACCCGAAGGCCGACGTCTGCTGATGGGGCAGACCATAAGGCAATGCTGGAAAAGTGTTACTGGTCACAGTACCTGAACCATTGCCCAGGCAGCAAATGGGCCGCAGGTACTTGATGGCCCCCACCGCACCTTGGGTGGGCCAACAGTCGCGCACCTACCAGACCTGGACGATTGTTTGCTTTCCTTGCTGGTTGGCATCAAACTGCTGCGGGTCAAGCCCCAGGACGTGAACGGCCCTCAACATTGATGCTCCCCCTTGACCTCAGCTGAGGCTGGGTGCGCAGACGAGCGCTGAAGTGACACACAAAAAAAAACTGCGGCTACCGCGCAGTTTTGATCAGGGCCAATGGGTGGTCCGAGTTGATCAGGCCAACCCGGTTCTCAGAACAGGCCCAGGGTCAGTCGATTTGTCGATCGGCAATGGGCAGCACCCGATGCCTGAGATAGATTCGTGGAAGACCGTTCACAGATACAGGGAAAGCGGCCATGGCCACGGGGGCGGCGGAACGGATTCTGGAATCTTGTTGAATGCCTCTTCATGAAAGGGGATCAAACATCAAGCCTAAGAGGAACCCATTGTTTGCAGGGCGATGCCAAAGCACTTGTTGGGAACCACCCGCAGGATCTGGAAATACGCGGTAGAGGTAGCCACTCGGGCAGAATCTCCAAACGGGGTGGGCAAAGGGATTGCCTATCAACCGTCAGCATGGCGGGATCCAGAACGGCCAGACCACCACACAGGCGATCGTGCCGAGGATCAGACGACAGGGAAGATATAGAGGAGGTCGTTCCGGCAGGCTGGCTCCCCGTGTAGTTGTGCCCCATGCCCTTGGCGGAAGCTTGGCGCGCAGGCTTGGGGTCGCTGGGTCGGCTTCCTTGAGAATGTGCATGACAGAACCAGGCGGTGGAAGGGGACGACGGTTTGAAGCAGAGGCCTAAATGGTCAGACCAGAAGCGAAATGGAATCACAACGGACCCTGAAAATACCCTGCTTGCGGATCCATCAGGAAAGTGCAGAAGCATGAACAGCGGCCAAGAGCCCAGGGCGATCACAAAGGTGTGAAGGCTGTAGAAGCGCGTGAGGGTGGACTGACCAACACTTCACACCGCCGCGAAGCAACTCCACCATGCAATCGCCAACCACTGGAACGGCAGCTGAAACTCCCGAGACGATCTTGACGGCCCAGTACCCGACTGATCCCAAGGACAGTGATAAGACCATGACTCCGAAAGCCACCTGTGATCAACAGCCATAACCACACCGGTGATCCAGGTGAGCTCACGGGGACGCTTGAAGCCGCCGGTGAGAATACACGCGAATCAGCGTGCAGGATCAGCATCAGCACCATCATCTGGCGCTCCAACCGGTGAAACCCGACGGATCAACCAACGAAACTCACGCTCCGTCATCAAAATACTGAACGGAGGTGTAGGCCTGCGGCGACGGTGGGCTTGTAGTAAAAATGTCATCCGGCCAAAATCCATGGAGAACTGGATCAGGAAACAAGACCAACGTGATGCCGCCAAGACAATAAAAGATATTGGACCGTGGGGGCGCGGCACATACTTGACGAGATATCGTCTGCGATCGCTTGGCGCTCCAGGCGTTCCTCGAACCAGTCATCAAACCGGAGAAGATTGGCCGGCAGGACGAATTCGCCATGCAATGGATGGAGGCGGTGGTTTGGAAGAGTCACCGATGCGCGTGCGATCGCTCCGTGATTCCCTGCGGCGAGGGTTGGTTGCCACGGGCTCTGGCCCTGCTCATGGCCTGTGGCCATCTGGGTTCCAAGCCGGGCGCCAGCCCTCGGCCCTAGCGACAACCGGCAGCACTGGTTGGTGAAAGCCTGAGGCTGGTCAATCAGAGCTACGTGGACGCCCGATCGCTTCGAGGCGCAATTCGCTGGCGCCACTGCGGCAGAAAGACAGCTGGAGCAACCGATCGAGACCAGTGCCGCCGCCTACCGACCCATCGCCCTCCCCATGCTTACCGACGCCGCTTGGGCGATCCAACACCCGGCTGTTGCGGCCCGGTCGATTACAGGTGCTGCGCTCCAAGCACCGAAGGCAGCCTCAGCGGCATTGGCCTCCAGCTCGGCTCAGCCGCCCAGACGGGGAGAGGATCCTGGCAATCACGCCAATAGAAGGGTCGCCGGGCCGCGCTGGCGCATCGTGACGGCAAGCCAGATCTTTGAGGTCGAAGGCAAATCAGCAGCTGCCCTGGGGCTGCGAGGCCAACAGTCCGGCCCGGATGCGCGGGGCCGCCGGAACCAAAGTGGAACTTCTAACTGCTCACTCCCAGAGGGCAGCCACAGGCTTTGGTTGCTGGAGCCGCCGTGAGCTGACCTGCAACGGTGCGCCAGTCCCGGAAACTGGAGTGGCACAGGGCCCACCGCCCTTGGCTACCTACGCATGCAAACCAGTTCAGTGAACCGGTGCCAGGCAGTCAAAGAACATTGACGCGCTGGTCCGCCGCTGGAAATCGAAGGGCCTGAATCTGGATCTATACGCAAACGATTCCGGTGGGCTGGTCGGAGTCGGGGCTTGGCCGTGGCCGATGGCTTTGGCTCGACGGGGAGCCCGGTGGTGGAAACCATGGATCGCCAGGGGCCTCAGGGAACAGATCCGACACCGGCTCCCCGGGGCCGCTGTGGTTCGCCGGACCGATGGTCCACCCTGGTGAATGGCGGAAACGCCAGCGCCAGCCGGAGATCCTGGCTGGGGCCCCTCTCAAGACGGATGGCCGCTCCCTGTTGCTGGGCAGGCCCGTACCTTCGGCAAAGGGTCTGAAATCCAGACCTTGATCGGCCTGGGTGACTGGCAAGCGGGGCTTGCCGTTAACCGTGGGCGCGCTACGTGACGCACGAGCGGCCGGACATCCCAGAACCTGGCATCGGCCCCGATCGTCTTTTGGCCGAGCCGGAGCCACTCAACCCCGCGGGCACTGATGAACAACCTGGCTTGGAGGAGGCCCACAGCAGCTTTCGTCGGACCTGCGGATCCAAGGCCGATGACCAGCCGCACGTATTCAACGACCCCTTGCACGGGCCATTCGCCTGGATTCGGCTCCCTGCCCGGCCGAAGCCCTGGTGATGGCCTGGTCGAAACGGTGGCCCTTTCAGCGGCATGCGGCGGCATCCGCCAACTCGGAAACCACGTCCTTTCCTACCTTCCCATGCGCGATCAGCCGCTTCACCCACAGCTCGGTGTGCTGCATCTGGCCGCCGAGCTGGCTGGGCTGAGCGCCAACAACCCGAATCTGCCAGACACCAAGGAGTGCTCTACTGCCGCCGCCTTCTGCATGATCTCGGCCCACGCTTCCGCTCAGCACGTGCCGGTGAGGAGATGTTTGGGCTGCGCCATGAAGCCATGGTCAGCGGGCGGCTGGTACGCCGAGGACCCAGCCCTACGGGGACCGGCTGGAGGCCTTTGACCCGGCACGGCCAGAGCGGTGGCCGACCTGCCTCGAAAGCGGCCGGCACAACTGCGCGCCGTTGGCCGCCCTGTCGCCAGTGCAGCTCGACTGCAGACCGCTTCGACTAACTTGCTGCGGACAGCCACAGCAACCGGGGACCTGCTACAGCCAGCTGGATCTCGAGCGATCTCTGGCGGCGCTCTGCAAATGGCCCCCGACTGGCAAGCCTGCGCTCCACCCAAAGGGTCTGATGGCCGTGGAGCATTAACCTTGGTTTGGTTGCGGCAATCTGATGTACAGGAGCGTCTACAACCCCGCTTGAACGTGGTCTGCAATGGCTGTTGAACGCAGGCGATCGCCAACGCGCCCGGGCCCTTGGGCCAGGACTAGTTTTTCGCCGACCCGGTGATGGCCCGCTGGCTCTGGGCATCCCGAAGGGCATCGAACCTGCCCACCTTTTTTAGGCAACGAACGACAAATCCGCACCGGCTAAATCACCTGATTGCGCTGCGGCAGGTAAGGACCCGAAAGCCCTGCGCACCTCAAGCCGGCGCTGCTCGACCACCGCCAACTGCTCAAGGCCTGGATGTGGGTACGGCTGGACCGTGGCGCCAACTGCAGCTTCTGCCAAGGCCAGCGCCTGAAGCACGCCGCCGGCTGGATCCAGCCCTCTGCTGCGCCCTCACCAGCGCCAGAGACAGGGCACCACCCCTAGTAAAGGTTGGCCTGAGGCTGTGGGATGGCGAATCACTCCCGGGCTCTGGAGCCTGCAGCTCCAACCTGGTTGGCCAGCCTGAACTGAACCCGTCCGAAACTGGCGCTGGTTGATCCCACCCGGCTGAAAGTTGGCGTCGCCCTCAAGCGCAAGAGCGAAGACCTGAGAGCCGGCGAATCCGGGCATCCTTCCTAAAATTGGGTCGCCTCGGATGGGGCGATGGCCTGCGCTTTTTCTTGCGGCGGCACGGCCGGGCCTGTCCATCATCCTGCCTGCTGCCGGAGTGGGACGCCGTCATCGGGCGCCTGTATGATCGGACGTGGCTGCGCCACGAACCCTGGAGCAGCACTCCCCCCCGGCGGGGCCGTGATCTTGCAATGCCAACCATGGCGGCTCAACCCTTCCCGAGCTGCAGGCCTTGCGGCAACGCTGCAGCGGCAAGGCCTGACCCTGAATTCGCGTGGAATGCAGAAATACTGAAACCCTGTGGGCGCGGCGGCCCGGGGTCCACCGCCCAGCGCAGGAGCAGATCCTCACGCCCCAGAACGCCGCCAGTAGCAACAGCTTCGTCTTCGCCGCAGAAACCAATCCGCCACAGCCAGTAATCACACCTGACCCGCTTGACGCATCCATCGCGGCACAATGCGCTCCGGCGATCACCTCCAGGTGGAGGGATCGCTGCTGGTGCTCGGTGATGTGAATCCCGGCCGCGCGGGAGCGCCGCCGGAACACGTTGCTGGTCCTGGGGCCGGTTGCGGGGCATTGCCCACGCCGGCAGCCTGGGGCGATGCAAGCGCCCGGATCGTTTGCTCTGGAGCTGCGCCAGCTGCAACCTGCGGATCGCCGCCGCGTGGCCAGAGGCCCCAGTGATCCCACTCCGCCGCTAGCGAGGAGGCCCCGTCTGGTCGATGGCGTGATCCGCATCGATCCAGCCCAGGCGGACCTGGCCGCTGGGCTTAGCCTGACCCCACCCCTGGCAGCGCCGTGACACCCGCTTTGAGCCGCACGATCCTGATCTGCCCCTGGAAAAGGTGGGGTCGGGGGCAAGACCACCTGACCGCCAATCTGGGCATCGCCCTGGCTAAGCAGGGTGCCAGCACCGCTGTGCTGTGACGCCGACTTCGGCCTGCGCAACTGGATTTTGCTGCTGGGCCTGGAAAACCCGCATCGTGTACCACCGCCCGGAGGTTGGCTGGCCGAGAAGGCTGCCGGCTGGAGCAGGCACCTGGGTCAAACACAAGCAGGAGCCCAAAGCTCTCGCTGCTGCCACGGCCAATCCGCGCATGCTCGAGTGGCTTACCCCCGACGAACATGGAATAAAGATCCGTCGGGATGCTGGAGTGAACGGCTCGAGTTTCGTGTTGATCGACCGCCCGGCCGGCATCGAAAGATGGCTTCAAAAAACGCGGCGGCCGCGGCAAGGGACAGCCCTACGGGTCACCACACAGCCGGAAGTGTCAAGCGGGCGCCGACGCCGACCGGGTGATTGGACCAAACCGATCCAGCTGGTTCTCACCGCGTGCGACCGAAAATGATGGTCCCAATCAGGAGATGCTGCGGTCAGCGATGTCACGCGACAATCCTGGCCCTGCCTCCTGGTCGGTTCTCGTGCTCGAATGACGAAACAGGTGATCGTCTCGACGCAACGGGGTGAAGCCGCTCACCTTGAACGGCAGCCGATCTCGCCGCCTGGCCTGGCATTACAACGAACTGTGGCCCGGCGGCTGCGGGGCGAGACGTGCGCGATCATCGACCACCGCAAGGAGTCGCAGGGCTTCGCGCCAGGCTCAGCCGGCTGATGCAAAGCCAAAGATCTTCTGGCCCACGGAATGACCCTGCGCGATTTCATCGACAGATTGCGGGCCCGTCAGCCGCAGCGCCACCACCGCCCGCCAGCGGCTTCAGCTGGTGCTGTGCAGCACGACCGCAGCGATCTCAACCCCGTAGTTGCTTGAGCAGATGCGGCGCGAGATTCTCGAAGTGGTCCTCGCGTAATGTTGGAGATCGACCTTGAGGAAGTGAGTGGAGCCTGGAACCGAGGACACGGGTGACGGCCCTGGTGGCCAACCTGCCGATCAAGCGGGCCGCCCCAGCCATCTGGAGCTGCTGTTAAAGCCAAGCCCGACCTGAGTCCAGGCCGAAAGCGGCCACTGACACTCCGACTGAACAACGGCGACTGCTTTCGGCCCTAGCCGGCCCGAGCTTGACAGACCGCTGCGGCGTGGGAACGCCTGGAGCCAGTTTGCCCCGCTTCGCCGATGGCCTTTTCGCTCCCCCAGCCTGGTGAACCAGCCCCGACAAGAGCTTGTCAAAGCCACTGCAGAGCGCGTTACGCCCCGCCGAGCAGAAGGGTGCGGAGATCTGCCGGCCAGGGGCTCAGCAACAAGGCCATCGCCGACGGTGCTCGTTCTCCAGCCACCGCACGGTGGAGAGCCATGTCTCCAGCCTGCTGGCCAAGACCGGCTGCGGCAACCGCAGCCAGCTGCTGCTTTGGGCCTGGGCGAGCGATAAGCTGGCGCCCTTGCCGGCTTAGCTCAGTGGTAGATCAGCGCTTTTTTTTTTTTTTTTTATTTGTAAAGCGAAGGCCAATCGGTTCAATCCGTTAGCCGGCTTCCTTGACCAAGGAATCGCGCGCGACTCCCCACCAGCACCACTGCTCTTTGCCATGTGCCCTTTTCCTGCCACTGCTGCTGCGAAAGCGTTCCTGTTGCTGACCGTGCTGGCAGGCTTCTTGGGCTCTGCTGCGCCGCAACCTGTTTCTCAGCCCTGCTGGCCAATGACGTGATGGTCGCCGGGGTGATCGGCTTTTTCGTCTTGCTGGCGGCCCGTCCTGGTTTGGTATACCCCCGATTCTCGAAACCCTTTCCAAGATCGCAGCAGCCGAGCGGCCTATGGCGCTCCGATCCCCAGGCCGTGATCCTCACGGCAATCGTGGGGGGGGGGGATTCGGGGGGGTTTTTTCCCCTTTTTTCGACCCAGGCCCTGATGCTGGTGGCGATTCCCAGCTCTCCCGAAGCGAGCCGGCACCTCCCAAGTCCGGCGCGATGGAGGAGATCAGCACCGGATGAACGCACCCCGCCATCATCTGGTGGGTGCCTTCTGATGCCTTCACCGGGCCCCTGCTGCGGTGCATTGAGACAACCCTGGCCCTGATTGTCCGCCCATCGCAAACCGGCTGGCCGGCCTTGTTCGGCGCCAAATGGCCGCGACCTCTCTCACCTGCCAGCTGGTGGGCCCCTACGGCATTGGCCACTGCTCCCATCGGATCGGTTTCGTGCGCCCCGTTCCTGCTCCTCATGGGCTGGTCGCGCGGACGGTGTTTGCTGGACCGGAGAAGCCGCCCCCGGGAGGCACCTTCGTGCTGTGCTGCTCGTGCTCCATGGCGGCGTGAACTCCGCCCTGGTCTGTCCAAGACCTGATCAGCCCTTTACGTGGCCCACGAAGTGGTGGGTCTGGCCTCGCTCCTGAATGATACGTCGGCCCCAGAGCGCCAAGAGCCTCTGGATCCGGCCTGCGTTATCTGCTGGTGGCAACACCGCGATGGCCTGTTCCTGATCGGAACCAACAGACGCAGGTGTACCGCAGCAGGGCTCCTTCCGGCTGATCGATCCCTGGTCCGGTGCCTCCAGCACGGCGATGGGCGCCTGAATCCTGGTGGGGCTTGCTGACCCAAGGCCGGGCTGTTTGTGTCAGGTGTGGCTGCCCGCGGCACCCATGCCGATCTGCCAGCGGAGGTCTTCCGCCCATGCTCTCCGGGGTGGTTTTGTGACGCGGCGCCCTGCCCCGCTCGTGCGGCCACGACCCTGGTCGAAGCACTTCGGCCCCCTGTGCTGGGGATCGGACTGCCATGCCTGCTTCGGTTGGCCTTGCCCTGAGCGACAACCGATAGCCAAACGGATGTTGGCCTGGAGCAAGCTCTCCAGTGGGCCTGGCGGTTGCTGGTGCCCGCGTGGCCGGCTTCTAACGCCCTCAGCCCATGGTCTGGCCAGGGCCCAGGCCTCTTTTGTTGAGTCGCCATTTCCCAAGCGGCGGCTTGAAGATTGACGCCAGGCCTAGAACCCTTTGCTGCTGCAGTCTTGGTTTCGCCCTCTGCACTGGCGCGCTATCGATCGCCGGGCTTGTCCCCTGCTGGTGGGTTTCCTCGCCAAGGAAAGTTGGCTCAAACAATTGTCCAGGCCCCAGTGGCCCTGCTGGTCACTCAGCCTGGCGGTGGGCACGGGCGGCGGTCCCTACGCCAGGCCTCTGGGGTGGCGCCCTGCTAGGCCAACGTGATCAGGGTCCAGTGATCAAAGGTCCAGTGATCAAGGCTCCGAAAGCGCCGGTGGCGGGCCTCCGGCGAGTGCTGCCTGTTGAGCCTTGCTCTGCTTTGGCGGTGGGGCCTCGGACCGGCTGGACCGAGCTGGGAGGGGTTTTCCCTGTTGGTGGCGCCAGGGGCCGCCAGCTTGAAGCCCTGCCATCTTGGCGCTGCTTGGCTGCTGCAACCAAACTCCCTGCAAGAGCGGTGCGACCACTGCTGAAGATGCCCATCTCGAGCGGCTCGACGACCTTCTGGGCGGCCTGGCTGGTTGGTGGGGACGGCTTTAAATTGTGATAATGGTCCGATGAAAACAGCCCTCCGAATGAAATTCTGGAGAAGCTGGGGACGACCCAAATTGACGCTTGAGGAGGCCCGACGAGGCGAGCGGATGAAAGCTCTGGGATTCAGGCTGCTGACCATCGTTTTCCGGCAGGCCAATTTGGTGTTGCTCACATCTGACACAG
>Ga0163217_1013252_pt1 | contig 17399 bp, 26 predicted proteins | sample SynspAceP_FD_185933 | JGI IMG/M metagenome (GOLD analysis project Ga0163217, IMG submission 185933) | Saline lake microbial communities from Ace Lake in Antarctica - Synechococcus sp. Ace-P (PacBio error correction) | ecosystem: Environmental > Aquatic > Non-marine Saline and Alkaline > Saline ...
AGAGAGAGTAGCTGACGCAGGTCGATCATACATGTTTCGGCGCGGCAGTGTTCATCGCAAAGCGAATCAAGCCCCCGCAATCCGCAGACTGCAATCGAGCACGATCCTGTAGTCCGCGGCCTTCCAAGCTGCGGTGGCGCAAAGGGCCGCATGACCCTGCTAAGGGGGCTCAAGGCCCCGGGCCCGCTTTCCAGCCGCCAAGTCCGATCGGCGGCGATGGCCTCCTTCGTATTTGTGACGCTGCAAAGCCCGCCCGGTCCGTCATAGGCAGAAGGTCGGCGCAAGGGTAATAGCTGTCGGGTGACCGTATCGCGTGCCCAACGGTTTGGCCGCGCCTCGCTGGCGTGGCAAGGAAACAATTCAAACGGCATTTGCCCGCGCCCCGCCAAGCCAAAAAGCCCAGATCAGCTCCGGCAACGCCAGCTGAATATCTGAATTGCGCGTGATAGCCGTCCGTCGGCTATCATCTCCGGTGGCGCTGGCGAACGCTGTGGTCATGTTGAAGCAACCCCGTGACGCGTGCCCGATGTCCAAAGATGGGTCGCTGGTCGCGAAAGCCCATCATCCCGCAGCGCCCTGACGGTCCGCTCCGGTTTGTTTTGGGGCGCTGGCAAACGTTCGTAAATGTTTTCGGCGTAAAACGCCAGCATATTCGCGGTTTTGGCGTGCGTCCCAGAAAGTCAGCGACGCGGGCCAGTTCATCACCATCTGTTCGCCAAGGATCGTGCCACCGTACAGACTGCCGAAACGGCCGCGCCTGGCCGTCAGACATATAGTAGCATTTGTTCACCGACGACACGACCGACCGCGATCATTACTCGGCGCTCAGAGCTTAGACAGGTTCGACGCGCCCAGCATCAGGTCGTTTATATCATCGCGGTGAACGCGTTCAGCTTGTCCATGGTCAAAGGCATCAGGCCTGCAGCACATCGGGCACCATCCCCCCAGCTTTTCCTGACAACATCAAAAGTATTTCTGCGTGTCCTCGGCAGCCGGATCAAACCTCGAAGGGTTCCAGGGCAGTGGGGTATCATGCGCCATGGGGCGGCTCCTTAGTCCAGTGGAATTTGACGGTACATGATAGGGCCCGCCACCATGATCAAAGCCCAGACACCCTGATACAGGCGTTCGCGCCCGCGTTCGTCTGTGTGCCAAAGAACCGCATCTGCGTCGCCCCCTGCGCCTTGCCCAGAAACCGGCCTGCGCATAGCCATTTGCGACGGCCCTGCCCGCGCCTGGTGTTTCCAGCACCTCGTACCCGATGGACCATGCAAACACCCCGCAATGCAGCGGCGGCAAAGGCCACGCCACCTGGGCATCTCGTTCCAAGCGGGTCAGGATTGCGTTTTTGGTCGCGGCGCGGTCATCACCGTTGACCGTCGGGACCGACGCCGCCCTTGGCCCCAATCTCGGTCATGATGGCCAGCCGGTTCCCCATATCTGGAAAGCGTGTGCACACGCGGCATTGGCACATCGGCAGCTTGCCCACAGGTGCCACATAGAGTTTGACCGATCTGACAATTCCAACCCACGCAGCGGGCAAGCTCTGCGTCCAGCGTACGTCGCGTCGCGGACAATGAAAATGGCCGCTGGTCACTCGCCCGCATCGCGGCCCTCGGCCTGACCGACATCGGCATTGGCCAGGCCATCGTGCGGCCTGAGACGCCGCTTGCCGCCGCCCTGGCCCGTCACGCAGGGTCCAAGCCTGTTCATGTCCAAGATTTTTTGCAGCGGCCACGGTCGGTCGGAATGACGTGATAGAGTCTGGGCCAGATCGTCTATGGGAACACCTTTGCAAGTTCGGTCAATGGCCGCGGTCGATCTGGCCTGAATCATTGCCACGGATCACGATAATGCGCCCGTATTTGCCGTCCTTCTGGAACGGATGGACCCGATGGCGAGGGTCGGATAGGCCGTTGCCAGTTCCCCCAATGGCACACAATATCGCCCTCGCCCGTTCGATTCCGATGGTGGCGGCTGACTCAGCGCGCACCACCCGGTCAGCGCGGTAAAACGCTGACAACCATCGCTTCGAACCCCGCGGGCACACCACCATGAACATAGCACGTTCTCCAGCTTGAACCCCGGCGCGGCGGACACAGTTATCGATCAGTCGTGGCATCATCGGGGATACGCCGCCATGCGCAGGCGGGCGGTTCAAGCTCGGTTGCGCTTTTGGCATAGTGTTTTCGGCCAGAATGGCGCGGGCATCCTCGCGGCACATCGATATCTTGTTGAACGAGCAGCGAGCAATGCAATCGCGTGATGTCATCATGGTCGCCCACGATCCCGCCACTGGTGAACGCTGTCCAATAAGAACCCGCGACAGTTCCTGCACCTGCGGCGATGATGGTTCCGTCTCGTCGCCCACCAAAACACGACTTCCTTTAGGTCGATCCCAGAACGCATGGTCAGTTGCCCCGCCAAGATGTGCATGTTTTGATCGCGGGTGCGCCCCGAAGGATTTCTCGCCGATGACGATCATCCGCAGCAGTGGATGGGCATGGCTGTCTCCCTTGAGGGCCGTTGATTGAGGTATAGGTCACACCCCATGCGCTTTCAAAACCGAACTTGTCCCCGCCCAGCCTGAATCCGCCGCTACAAACGGTTCTAGCGATTGCCACTGAGGACGGCACCGAGTGACGGCCCCATTGCGCCAACCGCCGTCGATGAAGGTCTGGCGACAACCGGGCATGAAAATCGGCTTGAGCCCCAATGAATGACCCCAAGCGCAAGCTGAACCCTATGGCTGCGGCTGGTTGACCATGAAAACGGGCATTTCACCGGCGCGATACCGCGCATGCCGACCCCGCGCGATCAAGGCCGCATTGAGTGGAATCGGCAGATCGCCCCCTTTGCCGGCTTACAGCCACCGTGAGGCCCGAGGGAAACTACGGTGAAACTCGTGATCGACTTCTTCTGCTGACCGAAACCGTCGCCCGACGCCTATGTCGAGTAAAAGTCTGCCGACCCTGTCCCACGCCTGACGGTTTGGTCGAAATCCCCGATAGCGTAACCAAACGCGCACCAACGCACTGGGCGAACTGCGCAATGGGCGTGAACGGGCACCGCTGCTGTGCTATTGATCTGTTGCAAAGCGTAACGATTGCATCAGCGCCTTTTGCGTGCCGCCGACATCGACCCCGCTTATGCGGCGGCCTTTGCGACGCCCGTGCCGCCCGGACTGGAACCCATGTCTTGGCACCCATCTCAGCCCCCCAAGGCCAGCGTTGCAAAGTTACCAATCCCCTAATCGACCCGCCTGCCACTGGTCTCTGAACCAAGCGGGTTAGACAACATCCAAATTCAATATTACGGAGACAGCGGTGAGAACGAACACCGAGGACGCCAAGACCGAAAGATGGCATTCGCATTTACGACACCGTCGATTTTGCCGGGGATGCATGCGCGGCAAGCTGGCGGCGCAATCCCTTTGTGATATGCCTGAAACATGTCTTTGTCGGGCAAGTACCACTGGCGCCATCGACGGCGTCATCACGCAGAATGTGTCGAAAGACCCAGGCGGCGGAAAATTCGGCCACATCGGGTACATAAGGCTATCAGCACGCCAGCCTTGCATCTCTTTGAACCAGTCGTATGCCACGGCATCCCCAGGTGACAAAAAAGCTCCCAAGGATGGGCGACAATTCTGAAACATCGACGCACCGTGCATCGTCGAGGCTGGTTTGGCGATAGCCTCGGCGGATGTATGTCCGCAGCAAGCTTGTCGCGCAAATCAAGAGCGGTTGATCAATACATCACCCATGAACGCACTGATGCGCGGCATACGAGTCGTGAACCCGGCAATACCTTTGGCGACATCGGTCCTGCGATCCAGTCCTTTGCGGGAATCCCACCGGATAGCGTTGTCACGGATCTTTTTGCGGTCACGGGCTAGGGGCCGCTGTTTCCATGCCCCGCAAAAACGTACCTGCACTATGGCCGCTCCCGGCACCGGTGCGGTGGCAGAAGCCCCGGCATGTTTCTTTACCATCGAAAACCGATGGTCACTCTGGGCCGTGCGAAACCAAGGTACTCGCCGGATGTGGACAGCCGTGACCTCGCGACCCAATCCCTGTTCAGCGCGTTGAACATTCGATTGGCGTGACGGAAACCGGCTGCGAGATCTTTTACCCAATCCCCGGCGGCATGTTCCACCCGACCTATAGGCCAGTGGCTGATTTTTCAGCCACGCGCCTTGGCGATCTCAAGCTCGATCACGGCCCACAATACGCCTGCCTGCATAGGCAAAGCAAGCACAGGACCCAATGTGGCCAGGAAAGCTGACAGACAGCGATGAAGCCGTAAAGAAGATCAGGAAATAAGGTCACGTGGTCCGCGAAAAGCTGACCGACTTTTAACGACCATGTCGGGATGCGGCTGAACCATGACCCAGCCGACCAGCCACGATATTAGAGCAAGTCAACGCATCCGGCATCGCAGGCACCGGGCCAAAGCATAGGGCAGGTAGCATCGCAACATCACCAGCATCGCGCCCAGCCAGGCCACGGCACGCCGGTAAAATAGCCCACTCGTCGTCCAGCGGGTCTTTGGTCCGCGAATCCACGTTGAACCGTCGCCATCGCATCACCAGCAAAATCGCAAAGACCACACGCCTCAGCCAGCCCCGCGCGGTAAATAATCCTGCAGCCCCCCAGAAATACACCACCAAGGGGCGGGGCGACGCCAAAAGTTTCACGAATCGCGAGACATCCAGTTCGGCCAAACGATCTTGCTGTTGCTGCCCCCAGAATAGCGCGCAGTGCTGGCCGTCACCACCCGTCAAGTGATGGCTGGCCAGCTAATCAGTGCGCGGCCAGCGAAAAAATTCCCCTCGGCGGCAAAACCGGATAGCCGAAATACCTGCACAGATCGCGCAATGTCCAGCATGTTAGGTAACAGCTGCAGAGCAAGCGAAAATCGTTTTCAACTTTAATCGGCGTGCGACGGGGGGCATATCTTGTCATTTAAGGAAAAGCTCCGCCAGAACGGTTCGCCTGCGACCATGGTTTGCCCGATGCTGACGCGCGGGTGACCTCGGGCAGATAGACATCACAGGTGACCCAAAGCGCGATCAGGCCAAAGCGCTGAGCCCGCCTGCGTAATGCGCACACTTTCTAAACAGTGAAGCAAACGATACGAACGCCCACCATCCGCGATTTGCAAGCGGCTGCCACCTCGCGGCCATCGGCCCATTTTTTTGATACGCAGCTGTTGCTTCGTTAATCTCTCTGCTCGCTTTGTCCAGCGAGGGCGTGAAAAACTGTGCCGGGGCGATAAGCGATTTCGTGATCTCGCCGCGACGGGCGCGCGAATTCCTGTGCAGTTAAACAGTTCATGAACACGCTGACCCGCGTTCATGGGTGGTCTGCCCATCCCCAACTCCTGCGGCGCACGGCAGGGTTCGATCCAGCGATAGCGAGCCCATCGCAGGGCTGATGACAATGTGTCCGCCCTGGTGTCACACTGTTCATGGTCACGTGAAAAAGTAGTAGCACCACACGGTTGCGCCGAACAGCCCAGCCACCCCAGAGGTTCCGCGATGATGAAAAGCACCAACGTGATCCGCCGCAAAGATACCACGAACTTGCGGCCCCTTCGGGTGATCGGCTTTGATGAGTGCTGGCATGCCTCAGCTCATGGCTGGTCTACTTTCCTTTAGGTCGTTTGTGTAGCAACATAGGCCCGCAGCGCCCCGAATGCCATAAGCGGCATCTAGCCGCGCCCTGTTCGCTACGCTGGTGTCAGCAGCGTGATCATGTTTCGCCATTCATTTGCGCTTTGTCCTCGCGGTTGAACCTGGGGGCCGGATCAAGCGGGGCATTCTCCTCGCAGACGATCATGGCATTGCGGGTCAACCAGCCCGCCTGCCGACGCGCCTTGATCACGCGCCTGCCCATCCTTTGCCATAGGGCGGATCAAGAAAGACCAGAATCGAACGGGCGCCGCGAATCCAGTCGCCGCTCAAGCGCTGTCGCATCCGACGCATCAGCGTCGTTCACCCTCGACCCGCAGCTTTCTTTGAAATTGTTCTCGTGATCAGCTTTGGGCCCGCCCCGCCCGTTCTCGATGACAATCACGACTTTCGCGGGCCCCGCGCGAAGCGCCTCTAGGCCCCAAGGCAAACCGTGCCTCCAACAGGTCCAGCACCCGCGCGCCGTTATGACGTTTGTGATGGTCAGTCATGGAAAAAACAAGGCTGCTCGCGGCACACATCAGAGGTGGGCGCAAATGCGCTTTCGGTGTCGCCCTGTGGCCCTCACATCAGCAGCTGCGTACCACGTGTTGCCACGGCGATGATCCTCAGATTTTCAGCAGCCTCCTTCAATTGTTCTGTGGCGGGGTCTTCGATCAGCGCGGGCGCGGGGATTTGCCCGGCCTCGATCAACCGGCGCCCGATCATGAACCCGCCGATCGTCATCGCGTCCACCGCCAGAAGTTCGTCCCCGCGATAGTAAAACCAAAAAGGCCACACTATCGGCATCGGTGCGGCGGGGGTGATGAACGGTCATAGCCCATGTTCAGCCCTGCGATCTGCAGTTTACGTCATATGGTCGGACCAGAACCACGGCTTTGCCGACATATTCCTTTTCCCGCACCCATTGATTATTCTCTGCCACCAGTTCGGCCCTGCATCGATGCGTTGGGACGGATTCCAGCCGGATACGTCCGCCGCGATAGGGGAAGGCACGCGCAGTCCCCGCAGCCCAGACATGTCGGCGCAGAGTGCGGCCGTGCGTGCCGTCTGATCCCGTTGTCATTCACAAGCCCTGCCGCATCGGCCAGCGCTGTTGCCCGCCCCGATACCAAACCGCCGACGATCACGAAAATCCACGCGCAAGTTCAAGACCCGTCTTGAAACAGCCTGCGCGCGCGGTGACATGGGTAATCCCGACAAACGTCCAGACCAACGCCCTCAGCGGATGTCACCCCCATCGCAGCATGAAGGTCGCGGGAAAAAGTCAAGTCGCGGGCGCTGCAACCCGTTGCAAAGATGCGGTCGCCCATTTCTACCAGTGCACCTCAACCCCAGCTTGGCCGCAACCGAGGCCGCCTCTAGCCGATATAGCCACCTCCGCGACGATCAGACCCGCCGCGCCTTTGGTAAAGCGCGGCCCCATCGATCGACGTCCGTTAGGTTCGCGTACCATATGCACGCCCTCCAGATCGCCCCCGATCTCGGCAAGCAGGCGGCGTGGGGAAACGATCGGTGGTCCAGCAAACCAGATCATCATAAGGGGCATGTCCCCGCCGTTCACCCGATTGGTCTGCGCTTGCCGGATCGACTGCGTATGTCGACAGTGGTGCCCAGCAATCAGGTTTCGATACCGTATCGGGTTAAAAGCTTTCGGGCCGCCAGCTAGAGCTTTCAAGCGCAAATCTCGCCCCAAGCAGATAGGCTTTGGACACGGGGGGGCGTTGGTAAGGGGGCACGGTCCCCCCGCGCCGATCACGTGATTTCCCTTCAAAGCCGGAGTTGCGCTGCTAACCCACACAGGATGACCCCGCCTGCCCCTGCCCCGATCACCACCGACACTGACCCATCCTAGCCCCTTTCGAAAAAACCTGTGTTCTGCCTGCGGTGCAAAGCCCTTATATCTTCCTTGAAGACACGCAATGACACGAAAGGTCTCGCATATGACGATTTCCCAAGGCGCACGCTCCCGACGCAACGCTGGGTGCCAAATGGGGCGGACGGCCAAAGCCTGTTGCGCATGGCTGACAAGCTAAAGGCCGCAAGGTCGTCGTCTTTGCCGTGCCGGTGCCTATACGCCGAATCCCTGTGATTCCGCGCATCGTGCCCGCTTGTCCCCACCAAGGACCAGTTCGACGCCCCAAGGCGGTGTGACGAGAATTCATCTGCGTATCGTGCAACGACCCGTGTCGTCCATGGCGGCTTGGGGTGAAATCTAACCACGGCGCGACAGCGGCGGGCATCACCATGTTGGCCGATGCAGCAGCGCCTTTTTTACCAAAAAGCAATCGGCAATGGACATTCTCAGGCGAGCCGCGGGCCTGATCTCGCGGCTCCAAACGCTATGCGAGCTGGTGGATGATGGCAAATAGGTCACGCTGTTCCAAGCGAAGTGCAAAAAGCCGGCGTATGTGACATGTCGGGCGGCGAAGCGCTGCTGGACAACAATGTAAACCGCGATATCGGTAAAAACGAAAAACGCAGCCTCGGGAGGCCCGGGGCTGCGTTTTTCTTTGGTAACGGTGACTGTGTCTGTGACTGGGCCTGTGACTGGCGGTTTAGCCCCCGCTTTGAAAATCTCGCCTTCCATCGCCCCTCCATCTACGCGCCAGCTTGCGTCCGAGCGAGCTAGGCCGTCAACGTCCATGTGTCGTGCCGCGTGACGATGACCTTGTTATTAGACGTTCTCCCCACTCGTGGTGGTGAGTTCCACTTTTTCGGCCGCCAGATCGCCGCGCGTCATCCCAGGCCGAACGCATCCGCCACAAATCATTGAAACTGAATGTTTTTGACGATGGCGTCCGCGTCATCCACATGGCCCCAGCCTGTGGCTGAACAAGGGTGCCCAATACGGGTTTTGCGCGTCTCTTTCGCTTAATCTTTCGCTCATTCCTGTTCCTCAACCTCGACCCTTTTGAACGGGCCCCGTAATCTGTCAAAATATCTTATCTTCTTCGTTCAACGGCTGCCGTTCCTGTACTGAGATAGTCTTGAACGCCCGCATAAACCCTCGTCGCGCACCAATGGAGCGGAACCCTACGTCGCCTGTGGCAGGTAACCGCGCGCCAGCTTGTGTTCACGCGTGCGCCCCTGCCTCTACAGTAGAAAAGACCCCAGTTGATCGCGATATCGATGGCCTGATAAAGCACAATCAAGGCAAGGAACGGGTGATGTTCGCTGCAGCCCCAGTAAGTCGCCCATAAAGCGCATCGGCACCGATAAAGTATCAGCGCCCCGCCACCCACTCACCGTCCGCTTGGCCAGCACCAATTGCATGTCGTCGCGCACTGGTCCTTGGGCATATGTCGAAGAAGCGCGCGTCAGATAAGGCGTGCCACATTTGCGCGCGGCCGGTGTCCCTGATAAGAGCGCCAGAAGGCATTCCCAAATTGTTCAGGAACGCGAGGTCATTACGCCGGTAGACACCTCTATCTGCGCCCGCCGAAACGCCTGGCCGCCCTGCTGGCGTTTCCTGTGCGGAATGTTCCCTGCGCTTGCGCGAGCTGAGCCGTGTCAAGGAAACCGTCGAACATCAGCGAAGCCCGGTGCATTGTGCCAAATTGGAAACGCTGCTTTTTGTCGTGTCAACAAGCCCATGCTGCTCGGCTGCTGTCGCCTCTGCTTTGTGGAATAAGGAATGTGAAGCGACGACAGCCCGTTGATTATCGTCATGTTTTACTGGACGCCCTTGGATCAGGGCTGCATGCCCCGTCTCTCGAACCCCGCCGCGTAAGGAACCGGCGGCCCCGGTAGCGGGGGTGTGGGGCACGGATCGATCTGCACTTTGGGGTAAATAGCGCCCGCCGGCGCGTTCGAAAGCAAATGGGCCGCAGCCTGGATCAAGATGTATTCCCCTGAACTAATGCGCTTTGGCGTACATCGGGGCGACCGCGAATGACCTGCCCGTCGAATAACGGCAACTGAGGTACTGGGGCTGCCAGCCTGTGCCGGGGCCGACACGCCAGCTTTTTCCTCTAGCGCCGACAGAGGCGATAGTGGTGAAAGGGTCCGCAAGGCGCCCCCCACTGCTGCACCCTCGGCAGGGAACATGCGTCCACGCTCCTGACCTAAAATTTGCGCGAATGCCCGAAGAATCTGAATTTCGACGTCGCGCGCGATTCATCTCTTGGGTGTCCCGTTGTCATAGTCCTTTATCTGTGGCCCAAAGCCGGACGGTTCATCCTTGCAGCGGCGCGTCATAGACCTTCGAAGGTGAATTATGCGCAAATTCGCGTCAGGCGCCGTTTTTGAGAACGCGATTAGACTGCCAACCGATCCAGCAGCAGATCAGGCACCTGCCTCGCGCAGCTCTGGGCCACGCGGGGGCGGGCAGCATCATCGACCTCCGTGGCGATAAAAAAACAGGCCCCTGTTCGGTCCGTAAATTCCAGGATCCTCGCGCCAAGGTGGTCACAATGCTTTGGGCAGCGGCCGATTCGACATAGCGATAGGCGGCTGGTCACGCAACGCGCGGCAGATCGGCAGCAAGGTGGAGCCATGCGCGCAACGCTGTTGTGGGTAACGACATGACGGCGACATCACCAACGCGGTAAGCCCCGCCAGCCTATCTGCCTTGTTCGCTTGCTCTACGGGCCATATCCTTGCCAATTGCAACCGTCCCTGAATCCTTGATCTCGATCAGCAGATGGCACGCGCCCCGCGACCAGCGCCAGTACCTGCGCAAGGTGGGAAATGCGGTCGTCTGCCGCCCGTCCAGCCAATCTGGCAACATGGTCATCTGCATCGAACTCCGGAGGGCTCCGGTCTGGGCCGCAGCGGCAAGCGCGTAAATCATCGAAAACACCAGCGCCACAACCGTCGCGCGACAGCTGCAAACGTCAATTCGATCCCATATCCGCCATCCATCGCTGCCTGAAACGCGGTCAAAGCTGTTTTCGGGCCGTCCCTGGCATCGGCGGTGATGAAAACCGCGATGCGCTTATAGGGATCGTTAATAGAACGCCCTCGGGTAGGGTCATTTCGATTTCAAAGTGCCCTTCCGATTTCGACCTGCACACCCAGTGGCAGGGACCTGCAGAGAACTGCCGCGACCGTGCATGACGGCCCGCGTCGCCCAAGGGTTTCGACCAGAAAATCATGAGGCACCGTTGACCCACTTTGGGCTGGTCCGGTGAAATCGGCGGTGAATTCAGTCTAAACGCCGGTCAGCTTGACACCCGCTTGAAGGCCGCTCGTTTATCTGGCCCACCACGGCCGCTTGGGACGTGCGCCAGCAAGCTGATTCGCGCATGTCTTGCGCCGCTTCGGCCCCCTAGCAGCCACCGTCCATATTCGCACCCAGTTTGCCCATGGATAAAAAAACAAAATGACCCGTCGGCCCGTTCGAAATCTGCTCCCGACACGTAGACCGTGGTTTCCCGGAACCACAAAGGGCACATAGTTCGCCGCGGGGGCCGGTGCGTCCAGCAGGGTAACGCCAAGATCGTTCAAACGGCTGGTGATGCTCAATGGGAGGTCTTCCGTTGTAAATGAGTGGTCGTTGGCGCGGACGATAGCGCTGGCGATACGCAGAACGAAAAGGGCAAAGAGGGGACCGAACGGCCACGCTGCCAGCAAACACGGGGGCGAAAACCAGGAGAACGTCATGTTTGCGTATTTCAGGTACCCTGCCGCATAACAAGAATCATGTTTTTTCAACTTGTTTCGGGATTTTTTAAACCATGGACTTAAGGCCCACGACTCCTCTCCCACATCGCTGGCGCGCCTTGCGGGTGTCATTTGGTTGCGGGCTTGCGCCTGTAGCGGTGCCTCGCGCACCCAGCCTGCCGGGATCAATGAACCCTCAATGAGCCCAGCAACGCAAGATACATGCGCTCAATCAAAAGATCAGCGGCTCTGCGCAAACCGAACCGCGTGGCGGCTGCGGTCCCCGTACGCGAGTTCAGTCCTGTCATTTCACAACGTGTCTGAAAACCTGTCGATGCCACAAGGCCGTCCGTGAAACAGCGCCCTTGGCAAGCCGACTTGCGGCTTCGGTTTGGCGACATAACCGCTTTTTGTGAACCAAGCACGGCACTGGGTTATGGGTGGCCTCTTTGACGTGGGCAAGCGACTTCAATAGTTGCCGGAGCATGATACGGAATTTTGCGAAACGCTGTTATGTCTGGGTGTGGCGAAGGCCCCTACTTACGAACTGCCGGGTGCCTTGCCGTTCGACCCGCCGTGAACACCGCCGTCGCGTGTGGGTCTTGTTCACACAACGCCGCTATCCTATCCGCCTCGATAGCCCGAGAAATACGTAGGCACCGTCACCGGCTAAATGCCGATAGCGTGTTCGAAAAGAAACCGCCGCAATCCGTGAATGGCCAGCAGGTGCCTTTTCGGCCGCGGCCGACCAGCTATCCCAAGCGCGCCAAGAGTATCTGCAAACAGCGCGCGCAGATCTGGCCCGTCCCACCGAGCCATCGCCGCCCACGACCGGCCCGCGCAGCACCAACTTAGGGTAGCTGTCTGCCGGGGGCTCGGCCTGAAAGCCGTGCTAGCCGCCAAGGCCGTATTATAGAACAAGGAAGGGAGGCCGGATCGTTCTCCCGGCCCTCCCTTCTTTCGTTTCATGTGTCCTCCTAAAGCGAGGCGCGTGCCGTTCCCGCTCAAAGATATCGCGGAGCATACCCTGTCGAATGACCTCACCCAGCGGTTGTCCTAACGCCGGTAGGCCGCTGCGGCTGCTTGCGGTTGGTTGGGGCTGTTGTGGCTGGCGGCGTGCGGTGCCTGAACACGGGCGGTTCGGGCACAATCATATCGCAGCGGCGTGTTGGCAAACGCGTCATGCACCCGCACAACCCTGCTTCCAGATCTCGGTCCGCAACCGCCCCCCGATACCCCTGTCAAGGCGTGTTTGTCGTCATACCCATTCTCAGACAACCGGCCCACGTAAATCATCCGAAAAGCCGATGAAGCCCACGCATCCACGGTTTGGCCTGGTCGTTACCCGTTTTTACCGGCCAGCTTCGCGTCCGCACCGCACACTGTGCACGCTGACCGGTGCCGAGGACACGACTTTTTCCATCATATAGACCCTTCAGGGCGGCATCTTCTTGAATGACCCGCTCAACTCGATACCACCGCCGTACCGCATCCTTCGTTCGGTATCCCCTGCAACGTCAGATCAAGCTAAACCGTAAGGTTGACCGAAGATCCGCCGTTCAGGAAGTGGCCCGCAATAAGCCCCCGTCATCTCGAGCGCGGTGCTTTCCGGAGGCGGCTCAAGCGCCAAGTGCCGGGACCGGCAGCAAGATCGCTTTTTTGATCCCTGAATTGCTCTGCCTACTTCGCTGACCAGATCGCGCCCAGACGTCCTTCTCGGATACTTGACTGCCGAATGTTTAAGTGATGTCCTTCCGGGCGTTCGGTCAGCGTCACATTCCCTCTTGACCCTGTTGGTATAGTTTCTTGGGACAACCACTCGTCCCAGAACCGGGGATGTTCAAACATAGGCGCGTCCCTCGATCAATTCGTTGGGCGAATAACCCCAGATCCAAGCGCCGCGTAGATAAAGGGTGACACGCGGACCCTGGTCTGGCGCATCGCTTGGTGGCGCGTTAAAGGCACCTCGCACTTAGGGTTTGCCGCCCGGCCAACCATACGCGCACGGCACCATCTGCAGACATGATCACTACATGAGCGGCCTGGCGCCTTGGACCCGTCATCGTCACCTGTTTTCAAAACCCAGCTGAGCCCCTCTTCGGCGGCGCGTTGATTTTCTGGTCCAGCGTGGGTTTGATCACCAACATCTTCGGTGGTGTTTGCGGGTAAAAGGAACTCAGGCCGGACGACATTACCTCCAATCAGCGAAATACACGCCCGCTTCGGCCTACTCTTGCGGCCGTCGGACAGCTCTGCGGGATGGCGATCGGCGTTATTCCCGCCTCGGCCTTACTCAGATACGCCGCTGATCTTCCCATCAAACGATCACGGTGGCTCCGCGCGCTTTGGGAACGATCAAGGTATTGGTGGGGTGACAGCGTGGTGGGGGGGCCGTCCAACGAGCCCCGCAAAGCATCGCGCCCTGGGCAAAGCTTCAACGGCCGCCGCCGGTTTGCCAATAGAAACGCTGTGCGGCAGCTTCGGCCCCGAACGCAGCCGTCGCCCATAAATAGGCCGGTTAGATTAGATAAGCAGGATGTCATTCTGGAGTACTGTTGTCTCGCATCGCCATGGAAAAACAGCGCCTCTTTGGCCCTGCCGCGACAGCGAGACCGGCGGCCATTCGGATTCCGTATTCCTTTTTCCGTTGCCCCGAGTGGCATCATAGGGTTTCACCCAGACACAGCAGCTGGCGACCTGTGCGTGATCGTCGACCCGCCGTGGCCCGACAACGGCCCGCGCCCTTTCGCTCAGTTGATCTTGGACGTAGACCGCGATGCCGCGCCGGACTGATACCAAAGTGCTGTAGAACCGTTTTTCTTCGGTGCGATGACCGCGTTTTCACGCACGGCGATAACGCTTTTCGGCGGTTTCACTGATCCCGCCCGAACTGGATCGCCACGCCACGCAAAGAACATCACCATAGCGATCCTTGACGTGAATCGACCCGCGGGCGCGCCCGTCCAGAACGCCTCGACGGGGGCAGCGTGTTGTAGAAATAGCCAACAGGCAATGCGTCGACCATCAGCACCGCGACAATTTGCCTCACTACGTCTCAGAATTATCGCTCAAGTATCAATACGAACATTCGTCTTCACGGCAACTCAACGTCGGCCTAGCAACCGATTTTCGGCTCCCTTGGGGCGCGCCGGCGCGCCGCCGCGCGGGCTACGGTTTTGGCAGAGGCCTTTTTCGCTACGGGTTTTTTTTGCGGGCGGATTGCCGCCTTTGCCCGCGGTGGCGCTTGTCGCAACCAAGGGCCGCTTCCGTTTGATGAAGTCAACTCATATGCTGCTCACCTGAACGCGTTCTTTTTTTCGCACTTCTATCCTGCAGAACGCGGTTTTGTTTAGCGTCGACGCCACTTTTGCGCCACCTAATTAACGCCCAATAATCAGGCAATCTCCTTCGGGAATGCACCAATATTTTAACGCCAATCCACAATTTGCTGACCGTCCTCAACCAGTAAAGGGACTAAGCGCGATGAACCCTTTCTCAAGGGCCAACCGGCCGGTCTTTGTTCAAGGGCAAATACCGCAGGAAGATACCTGCATCCTGGAAGAGGGATTAATAAGGTGTAATCTCATTATCGCAACACAATCAAGCCATGTTCAAGCTCGAGGAGTGCGTTGAAAGCACTGACCGAAGCGGGCGTGCGCGGCCTGATGTGACCGAGATCAAGGGCTTTTGGTGCCCAGTCCGGCACAAACCGAAATTTACCGCGGCGTCAAGAATATGCGTGAACTTCGTGCCCAAGGTTGAACCGAGCTGGTGGTCGCAGACGCGCTGGCCGAAATCCAGATGGTCGAAGACAATCACAGCGCACCGCGCATACCGGCAAAATCGCCGACGCAAACATCTTTGTGCTCCGACGTTGAACAGTCGCTGTGCGCGTGCGGCACTGGCGAATACCGCGAAGACGCCATCTGACCTCCCACGTCCGAGGAATTGACGACCATGACATCCGACTTCTTATCCCCTACCTTTGCCGCCGCAGCCAACGCTGCTGCCGTCCTGGGTTTTCGCGGCAGGAGGCCGAGTATGCACCGCGGCTGACACATGCTTTCATCTTCACACGATCCTTTTTCCTGATGGCGGCTTCCTGGGTTCTGGGATGGCAGCGGTTTTGCCATGCTCGAAGCGGGTCTGGTGCGATCCAAGAACGTGACCACACAGCTGACCAAGACATCGCGCTGTTGCGCTGGCGGCCATTCTGTACTGCTGGTGGGTCCTATAACATCATGTACCCCCGGTGAACGCAATGGCTCATTCCCGGCGTTTTTGGCACCTTTGCCGACCGAAAGTACATCAAGACGGCGAATCGATGCGGCGGCTATTCCAACGCGTCCGACTCTTCTTCCAGTTGATTTCTGCGCGACACCGCGTTCATGCGTTTCGGGCACCTTGGCCGAGCGTATTAAGCCTGTGGCCCTTTCCTGATCTTCACCGTTTGTGCTGACCGGCTTTATCTATCCGATCGAAGCAAGCCTGGCAAGTGGGCGTCAGGCTGGTTGTCCTGACGGGGCTTAGCGACTTTTGCGGGCTCGACTTTGGTGCACGCAAGCTGGCCGCTGTTGCGGCGCTGGCAGGGTGCTGTTCCTCTGGGCCCTCGTCCGGCAAGTAAACAAAAGATGCCGTTGTGAATCCCGATGCAGGCTTCGAACCTGTCCACTCGCACCTTTGGTAACGTTCATCTGTGGCTGGTTGGTCGGGCTTTACGCGGGGGTCGCAGTTGCCATGGAGACGATGATCGACGCCGACGCTGTTTGCGCAGAATCTTTGCCAACACCAACATGGCCCGCAAGCCTGCGGGTGCCATTGCCTGCGCTGGTCCTGACGCAATGCTTGGTACAAAAAGTCCCGACACCTTGACAATGGTCCTGAACGGGGCGCTGCCGGTCTGGTGTCCCATTCAACGGCTGGTCCGCTTGACCCGATCCTGTTGGTGCGGCTTTGGATTGTGCTGTGGTGGTGCGATTCGTGGTCTTCGCAGCTGCCTTCCTTGACAAGCTCAAGATCGATGACGTGGCGTGCGATCTCCGTTCACGCTGTGGCGGGTTTCCTGTGTCACAAGGATGTCCCTTCGTGTAAACCGCACGACCAAAAGTGCCCCAGAAACCCGCCATCAGGTGAACCGGGATCGCATCCGCCACGTCATCCGATCTTGAGCTTGTCAGGAAGGGCAACTGGCGGAAGACCACGAATCGCAAACAACCGACAGCAACAAATCCAAAGCGCACTCAAACAGGGTCGGGTCAAGCGGACCAGCCGTGATGGACACCAGACCGGCAAGCCGCCGTTCAGGACCATTGTCAGGTCGGGCTTTTTTGTACAGCATCGCGTCAGGACCAGCGCGAATGGCACCCGCCAGCTGCGGCCATGTTGGTGTTTGCAAAGATCTGCGCAACCAGCCGTCGGCGTCGATCATCGTTCCCAATTGGCCAACTGCGACCGCCGTTAAAGCCGACCAACCCGAGCCACAGATCGAAACGTCCAATGGCGAGTGGCAGGTTCGAACCCTGCATCGGGTATCACACGCCATCTTTGTACTTGCCGAACGAGGCCAAGAACAGCACCCTGCCAGCGCCAAAGCCGCCAGCTGCGTGCACCAAAGTCGACGGCCCGCAAAGTCGCTGAAGCCCGCGTCAGACAACCAGCCTGCGCCCCACTGCTCAAAGCTTGCTCGATCGGATCATGAAGCCGGTCCAGTCACAACGTGAAGAATCAGGAAGGGCCCACCGCTAAATACGCTCGGCCAGGTGCCCGAAACGATGGACGCGGCTGGTCGCCGCAGAACATCAACTGGAAGAAGAAGTCGTGACGCGTTGGAATAGCCGCCCGCATCGATCGCCGTCTTTGATGTCTTTGGTGCAAAGGTGCCAAAAATACGCCGGGAAATGAGCCATGACGTCACCGGGGTACATGATGTATACCCACGCAGCCAGTACACGAATGGCCGCCAGCGCAACAGCGCGATGTTCTTGGTCAGACCTGTGTGGTCCACGTTCTTTGATCGCACTCAGACCTTCTTCGAGCCATGGCAAAACCCGCTGCCATCCAGAACACCAGGAAACCGCCGATCAGGAAAAGGGATCGT
>Ga0163217_1047422_pt1 | contig 17398 bp, 11 predicted proteins | sample SynspAceP_FD_185933 | JGI IMG/M metagenome (GOLD analysis project Ga0163217, IMG submission 185933) | Saline lake microbial communities from Ace Lake in Antarctica - Synechococcus sp. Ace-P (PacBio error correction) | ecosystem: Environmental > Aquatic > Non-marine Saline and Alkaline > Saline ...
AGAGAGAGATCAGATGTGAATACCGATTGAGTTGAAGGGGTGTTATGAGACTGCCAAATCAAATATTTTTAACTTACCGCTGGCCGGAGATTGGAGAAATCTATTTGGGGAATGAAAACGGAATGGGTTTTTTTTTAAAACCCGGAAAGTAACAATTGAACTGAAATACACAAATGAAGCCGCAATTCCGTGAAAAAGTAATTTCCCAGGAAGTTATCCAAATAAGAAATTTTTTTCCTCATTTGAAGGGAGTAAATAGCAAGAGGAATAACCAATCCGTTGAACCAAATTTTTTTTCGTGATTATTTTACAGCGACGCAACATCAAACATTTTTTACAAAAAAAATAAGTAAATTGAACTGGGAGCAACCTTAATGGAAAGCCCAATCTTTAAGCTGTGGAAATTGATAAACTGGCAATTAACACCTAGGCAATTCCCTTTTTGTAAATGGGTAAGAATTAATTTTTTCGCCCTTTTTGCATGGGCAATTTTGGGATTGGTTATAGATGAACCAGTAGGTAAGTTTAAAAAAACCAAGCCCCTATTCTTGATTCGCAAGAATTGGCAGGAAATAATTTTCCGTAATACAACCTATATTAAGAAATCCGAAAAGCTGGTTTATATCGCCAATTGAAAACCTAGCCCAATTCAAGGTTCCATATTGTCCGTTTAAATATTATACTGATTAATAACCCGGTAAAAAAAAAGAGTTAATCGTAAAAAGTAACATCCAACTTGGACTAAAAGTAATTAACTCTGCACTTCCATAGTCTTCGTCCAGTTTTTACATTATTAATAATCAAAACGCATAGCAAAAATATTTACCATCCACGGGCTGAAAGCGCATATGAGTTGTTCCAGCTATATTTGATTTGTGCCTTGTATAAATCCACCATAACGTAGAATTCACAAGAAATTCATTTTCCTTTGTAGTATTGCTTTGAAAAAGTGGTTAGAAATAGTATTCACCTATATTCCCTCTCCATTCAAAAAATTTTCCGGGCCTCCCATCGTTCACTGGAATTGAAATCAAAAGTTATTGTTGAAAACATGTTTCCGAAATCCAAGCTTAAGGTTAGATTGAGTTTTTAAACCAAAAATGCATATCCTAATAGAATATTCCTGTCCACCACATGGTGCCGTCCAGGTAATATACGGTTGTCATTATATTCCAAGCTTGGGCCCTGAATATAACAAAACTATTGTTCTCCTGGTATAATTTATAAAGTCAGCTCGGAAAATAACCCCATTTGTCCCCTGTATACCATACTTCCCGGTACATAGCCCAACTTTCGCAATTAAAGTTTTCATTAACAAAAAAAGGTCCCCAAATTAGCTAAGAGACTACGATCGGAATACTGAAAAAATGGCTGGAAACCTGACATGGTCCTTGCTTATTTCTATCATCAAAGGATTGAGCTTAAAAAGGAACTGTGGTACATCTATTATCTTTTAACTTCTTAGCACAAGGTCGGCATCTATGACCCTATTGTAGTTTTTGGCCTATAGCTGAACCTTCAATAGCACAAGGTCCTCCCAAAAAATAGCTCAGGATGGTAATATCTTAAGGAATCACTTTGGGTAACGCCCTAAACTTTGCTTGTTTCACGAGGCGTCCATAAAAAACTGGAATGTTCATCGAAGACATCTTGTAACTGTTGCCACAGTTGTAAGTTTTTGGGCAGGTAAGTCCCCAATTCCCAACATTTTTCTTTGTCTGCATATTCATGACCCTTAAGCGCCATTTTTCAATTTATTGTACCACTGAGTCTGGCCCCCGTACATATGGTAACTTTTTGGGGAATTCCGGAGGTATCCTGTATGATGCTATGCGTCTTGGAGAAAAATGGTCTGGCAGAATCAAAAACCAGCATTGTCAAAAAAGATCGTATTTTCCAAGAAAGAATTGGTCTTCGTTCGGGGAACCGATCAAACCTGGAAGAGATTAAGATTTGTTTCATCAACTTCTATCTGCGAGAAAACTGGGTTACGGTGAGGTCTAAATTCATGAGGGGTAAGTGCCAATCCTTGGCTATCGAAACCTGGTCTGTAGTTCCTGAAGAGGATCAATAGGATCCAGCTCCCTTATCTTGGAATGCCCACCTGATATATATGGTATGATAGAAATGTTGTACTGCCTTGGGAATTGACTTCCCATACTAAGCTGACGCGGCATAGGCAAAGGTGCCCGTATACGAACTGTCTGGGTGGTACGGACCCAGGCCGACTTAAATATTTCGGATTTTTTCACCTGTCAAAGGTGACGTCTCACTCCTTAAACATCGCTCTTATACTTAAAAACTTTTAAAATGGGATTGCCAATTCCGGCAAAATCCACTATCCTGTAACGAACTACCTTGAAATACCACTTGTTGGTCCCCAGTATATATTGAAGGCAATTCTCAACCATTTCCCTCCACTGGAACACATGCCTCCCTTTGTGCCCCAAATGGCGGTAACGTTAAAAAAATAACCGTTAAGTCTGTCCGTGTAAGGCCCAAAAAATAAAGGATCATTGTCGTTTATGGAATACTTGAAATCCCTTTCGAAGTGTACTTCAACATTCTGGCGTGTCATCATCCAATAACAGACAAATGATACATATAGAAAATTCATCGTTAATAGGTCAATGCGCCTTCCGTTTTGAAAAGGAGATGGTAACTGAATCACCCCACAGGAAAAGTTTTGTACCAATTGTCGGCATAACGTCGGCTCCTTCAAGCAGTTTCGTCCAAGACGCCATCCAACAATTTCGCCATGCCGACTTTTTTTTATATTCTTCTAGTTTTGTTTCCTGATGGTTGGGTATGTCCTACTAAGAATAAAAAAAGTAATGCCCAAAAGTAAAGAACACTTCATCTATTCCGATTCTCTGGGTAATTAATCAGACAGTCAGTTGTTACAGATAGCGCGTTTCTTAGGATATTTTTTTAGTGCATCATTCCCATTTTACTTGTGGATATAATACAACTTTAATGAATTGGGAAATATCGTTATGAAGGTAATTTTTGGTTTTAAAATAACTTTTAAGGCCATGAAATATATAAAAAAGGAAAATAACAACAGTTAGGGTTAAGTTCAACTGCACTTTATTTTTTTGAGGGAATTGGCCAATAATTGGACTGAGACGAACAGAGCGAAGTGAAACAATCCACAGTCCATCTTCTCTAAAGATTATCCCGAGAAGAAAGTGGCTTTTGTCCCGATTTAATGAAATTTCCGCCATTCCTGCCAACTTCCATAGGTCAGGTTTTTTTGGTGGGCTCTTTTATGTTTGTCTTTATTGCGCAGAAGCTTTGAGGCCAATTGGGTATCTGTAACTGTTTGGGGCATGGCATTTATGCGTATTGTGGTGGCCAATTCCTGCACCAGGGATTTACTAAAACCCTCAACACAATTTGGCCGTTGCTGCGATACTTGGGCTGGTAAGGACAGCATGCCTAATTAGAGCTACCGGTACTAAAGAGTAATACCGAGGGCATTTCCGCTTTTTTTACACGTCCATCCTTTGAATAAACCTTTACAGCGCCAATAAACATTTATTCAAAATCATCCCTAAGTCCTTTAAAACTTAATCCGTGGGCCAATATGTTTTAAATTTGAATACTCCAGGACAATATACCAGGCATCCATAGCTGTAATTTCCCTGGCAACTCCGTCCCTGAGGAACATCACAATTATGGATTAAATAGCGGGATTTGTTCTGGCGTGACCTACTAATATTGATTATTTTATGGGAAATCATCAAAAGTTCTAACAATTGCATTAACCTATTCTCTACTCCAATAATGACTATTTGTTTTCATTTTTGATTATACTATATTTGGACAGCGACGTATTGCCTTTTAACCTTTTTCTACTTTTCGTTTAATGACGGTTAAGCGTTCATTATATCCATAATATTATTGTCCTTGGTCCACCTATAAATTTTTCATTTTAAGCTGAGGATCAAAGGATTTGTGTTTCTCTCTAGAAAATTTCAATTCTGTCGCTAGTTGAAAGCGATTTTTAAGTTTTCTTGTTCCAAATTCTAATGCTTGATTAATAATTTCCAATGTTATAGCCTGTTTGGAATTGTTATTGTCTTATAGCATATAATGACGGATTGCGCCGTAAATTGTTTAGCTCTTGAAAACCGCAGTGCTAGCATTAGCTGCCTAAATTACTTGTGCTTGTGCGTTCGACCTTTAGTTAATTTCGGTAATATATAGTGCCAGGGCTTTTGTTTCCTCATTTTAAGGTTTCAAGTTGGCGGCTTGTAAACACTTTAAGTGCCAGCCGTGGCTGTATTCAACTGAGCAAATTGAAATGGTGTAGATTTCACAGGCTTTAATAAAAGATATAATCTATAATTTTTCTCCCTGTAAAATTGGTCAATAATTTGAATGTAACCATAATTTGTTTCAATAGCCATATTTTTTTGTTCCAACAAGCTTATCAAAGAATGCTTTACTATCTTGAAATATTTGATTATCCCTAAATTTAATGTATCGGTTTCTGAGCCTGTATACTTAGAAAACTTCCTTGGTCAATTATCCAAATTGGTAAAGAATATTAGGTAACTCTTTATTAACCTTTTGATTTTCGCAGGATACAACGGAAAACTAAATCTATATTTACAAAAGTGGCGTCGAAAGGGGTAATTAAGATAGAGTGTCCATATTTGAACTTGCTTCTTCTATAATAAGTTGTTTTTGAGCCACAGTGGCCATTCATTTTAAAGAATCTCTTTGTAACTTTGAATGATATTACCAAAATCATTGTCTAGTGTCAATCTCCCTATTTTATAATGTGGTAATCTAAAATCATCCTTACACTAAGTATTCAAAATTACAAAATGTTTAATGAATTTTAAAATTTATTAAACAAAAATGAATTCTTATTTTTCCTTATAAAACGTTATCAAGGTATTAACCTATTTAAGGCTTGTTGATTAGAAACAAGTTTATTGATAGACCATTAAAAATAAAGCCATAAAACGGATAACAAAGGTCCAGTACAAATCTTTCAGGCCACAGCTCGGGCCTAAAAGATGGCCGTTTGTTTCAAGCAGCCATTTTTCCATATTGATTTACGAGCCATGCCGTCTCCTGGCCAGTTTTCATTCTCGGCGTATAACAATATTTTTTTTCGGTTTTTATTCCACTAAAAATAACGCGCCAAAAGTCAAGTTGCATCACCTCGGCATTCCATTCGATATATTTGTTCTGCCGCCGACGAAGGCCTATACCGCCCTACCAATCCTTGTCTATATATCCCCTTAAATTCCAAAGAATATTTCCGTTAACACGCCACAGTGTTTCTCCGATCGACCACTAAATTTTTGTGATGGTGAATCGCCTCATTCTTAACTTTTTCGTTCTTGTAGTCCTTTAAAGCAACCGTACTTGGGAACATTCACGTATTTTAAGTCTTTTAAGTGACCACGGTTCCAGGAATCTTCCAACTGGATACTATGCTGTTTGTTCATTTCTAAAAAGCCAGTTGTACAGCCTGATTATAAGGTATCCGGGTTAACCCCATAAGCTGATTAATGTTACTAGTTCTTCCAACGATTTGGATCCCCATACTATCTACTAGGGTGGTTGCCAGTCCCTGTTAGGAAAGTGGAGGTGAGAATATAAGCCAGATAAGAGGAAAGTTTAGGGTGTCATAATGGGAACGGTTATGATATAGCGTTTCAATCCCCTTAATTTGCGCACAACTCAAGAAGCATTTGCTTATAGGTCCCCAAAATTTCTGGCCAAAAAATGTCATATGGAGGTATTGTTAAAGTTCATCTATCCTTAGCTTTTGAAAAAAAGACAAAACATCCTAACGGCAAATGGTTGAGTTCTAGTAATTAGAGCCCATTTTGGAGCTACCATAATGGGTAATTTTCAATCCAAAATCCCTAATGATTTCAAGAAGAACTTTTCCCGGATCCAAACGATTATTCCAGCTTTAAAAAACGGTAAGGTTTGTAAGAACTTAGAAACAAAATTTCTTCTACATTTTTACGGAATTTTAAAAATGTTTTTAGAAAGTATTCTTCATTGGTAATCCCACTGAGATAAATTACCTGTCTTATCTGGGACCTTTGCCATAGACCTTTTTGAAGTTGGGCAGGCACAGGCGCTTCCAAATAGCTTCAAAATTAAATCAAGAAGAATTAGACATGGAGTGGATTTAGGTTATAGGCCACATCAATATCCGTTGGAATGTTTCTTAAGGTGTTTCCGATTTTTAGAAAATCGACTCAACAATAAGAGATATTCCCGTCATTGAGGTGAGTACTAATCCGACTCTAATTTATCCCTGACCGCACAGACCACATGCATGCCCTTCCATTGATTAAGATAGGAAATTAAACGTTTCCCAATATAACCGGTCGTAACCCGTTATCAGAATTTTAACCTAGATGTTGCGCTGATTTTTCTATTGCTTTTATGTTGATTATTCTATCTTTGAACATGGTTAACTTTGAGCCTATGGTCAAAGTCGATCGATGTCCTGAATAATATTCAGTTTCAAGTGGTATGCCCAATTTTTATTGGAAAAACGAATACGCAAAATGATTAAAATATTGAGGTTGTTTTTTACTTTGGCAAAGAGTAGGTCCTAATTTTGTATTGTCCTAGGTAATGTAAGTAAGATGTCCTACCTTTTTCCGAATTGTTATCTAATGCTCCTTGGTTTATATTTGTACTGCGAAAGATACAAATGTTTAATTTTCTTTTATTAAAATAATTAAACAAAATTAATACATTATATAAATAGGTCATAACTATAAAAATGGAAATTCTTTATAGTTTTGGGAAATATCGGACGTTCCTTAGGCACAGCATCTAATTACAAACTAAAAAGCAGGTTCTCAAATAATAATTAGCTAAATTAGGTTATCGCGGTTTGTATTATAAAAATTCCATGTGAATATTCCTCAGTGCAAGGCAAAACTATGAAACCTTGATTAAAATAGTAGGTAATAGGCCATAACACACTTGTTTTTTTCTATAGTTTATCACTAAATCTTCAATACTGAAAAAATGGGAAAATATGGTATTAGTAATTCTTTATATGATTTCCTTTTTAACTTTTCCCTATTTATCCAAAGTCTCAGTTTGAAGTCTATAAGCAAATTGTCATGAAAGTCCTTTAAGATATCGTTAATTTCATCTTTAAAGGGTTTTATAGTAAAATACGAATAAAAACGATATTGTCGTACAGTTGTTGTAAATCCCTTAGGCTGGTGGTGGGAATGCTTTGCACCGAGATAAATGGCATAATACCATGCTTCAAAATTTCATAATTTAATATATAACAATCCAATTTCAATGAATTCATTATCTGGAAGAAATAGTACAAAGGTTTTGGAAGTATGGTAGGTGCCTGATTTGAAGGCTTCATTATTAACTCAAAATTTTTCTGTTTAATTAAGCAGAAATAAAATGTTTCTTGAGAATGGAGTTATTTGTATCTGTTGCCACTAAAATCCACCAAATTCATTTAACAATGGATAAAATATTCATAAATATTTCTTTAAAACGACTTTTTCTTTTAGAAGGGTATTGTAGGTAATTTAAAAAAAGCCTGGTCAAACTTTAGCATGGCCATTTAAAGAATCATAAAGTGGCCTGCAATGTTTGAGAGTAAACTAAATCTTTATCAGTTTTGGGATTTGATTTTGGATCTAATTCTGAAATTTGGAAAATTTTTATAACCGTTAATTTGTAGAAGGTAGGTAAAATTCAAAAAGTTTCTGCACATTTTGCAACATCCAAAATACCTTTGTAGTGTCTGTTCCATTCGGCTGAAAAAGATTAATCGTTTTTCCATATCCCTGATAGTAATGGGCCTTTTATCCCCGGAAAGTTGTTCAAGGTCTTTATACTAAAGAACGTTTTTAACAAGATTCATTTATTCCATTGATGATTAGCCGAAAGTTATTGCCTTTTAATGGCTCATTTCAAAGTTTAAAAGAAACTCATAATAGCCTGAATTAATTGGGGGGGAGATAATTATGACAAAAATCGAGGTCTGGGCACAAGTATACGGAGTTTTTTGAAAATTTGGTGTCAATTGGGCCAAATCGTATCTTTAAGGCTGAATAATTATATTTTTGAAATCAATTGCATTTAACCAATTACTGAAATAGTAAGGAACTGTTGCAGTTCTTGAAAAGTTCTAATTTTTCAAAGGCCATGCCTCATTGGTATTCCGTTACCCTACGATCGTAGTGGGCAAATTGGACTTGTGGCATTTTGAAATTGACCTTGGCACTTTTGCTTAGGGGCTTTTTTGGAGTTCCAACGCAAGTTGATGTCAAGGTGGAAGTTACCGTCACAAAAAAGTTTGGAACCTGTTTTTTCCCGCAAGATTGTAATGTTGGTGAGCTTTATTGGAAGGGTAGTTAAAAGTTAGAGACTGGTTTCTTGCCCCTATTTTTAGGGATATTGACTTTTGCATTGCGTTTTATTCCGGTTTATGGGTTTTAGGGCCTCCTCATTAGTTTTTCGGGGAATTGTTGGCCTTGGTGTTGAGTTTCGCCCATGAATTCCCAAGAATTGAAATTTAATGAATATGCCCTTTTGGGTAGGTGTAGGCGGAACTTTGGTCACATTTGGTTGTTGGCAGCCAACACTTTGTAGCCGTATAAATTCCAAAAGCGCAGACTGAAGAACTTTTTGGTGAAACTTTTGCCCTCACTGCTGAATTTCTGAAACCCGTGGTAATTTGAGTTGGTCCACATCGGACCGAAATGATGCAATCCAAATTAAAATACGAATACCAAAGTTAAGCTATTAGCATCATGAAACCCTGGGGAAATTTTTACTTCTTTCACCGTAGAAAGTTCAGGTAAAGATCTAAATTATCAGGCGAAAGCCGTCTATTGGTGTTTGTTGAATTGGTGATATGCTTGAAACTGCTATCGCCAACGGTTAAGTTATGATAAAAATGGATGCGCTTTTTTAAACCACCACCCTGAATATGTAAAGAGTTTTTCAGAAGCTAAATTCTTCGAAATGTCCCTCATTACGTAATTATGGCGAAGTGGGAATCCGACAAGCAATTTCCCAGAAAATTCTAAAATTTGGCAGAATGTTTTGTAAAAGTGGAAAAGAGGAATAGCTTTTATTTAAGAATAGAAGGGGAAAAAGCAAAGGATTACGAAAGGATTTATATATGCTTCAAAACTGCTGGAAATATCGGAAAAACAATTTGAAAAACCTTAAAAAGATAAAATGGCTGCCTAGGTCAATCCGGATATGGGGTGCTTGATTTAGTAGAACACTCAGGGCTGCCCTGTTGCCAAAAGTTTGAGTGGCATAACCACTAGGATATAAGACTGATAACACCAGAGAGCTTTACACACACACGGAACCTGACGTTTTAAAGGCCCTATCCATTTTTTAGCATTCGTTGCGCGTTTTGGCGGTTACTAGTCATGATCGGTTATGCACTGGCACTTTTTCCTTCGATTTCAAAACCCCCTATTGGTACTCTAACTATAATCGTAATCATGAGACCCAGTTATGGGGCTTACAAAATCAACGAAATCAAGGATAGAAATTATTGAACTCTTGCAAGGTTGTGCCATAGCAAACGGGTTTGTATTATTTATTCAAGAACCCTATGTTTTGGTTGCATTGGGAGTGGGTAATCGTTGGTTATAGCCCTTTTCAAATGGTACAAATGCATTATAGGAGGGGCAAACCTTGTATAACTTGAGCGTTGTGTTTATATACCGCCATTACTAGCCAGATGTATTAACAGTTATAACAATTCAGATTATTGGATACCTTGATCGTGCCGACTTTTCTTTTATCGCCAATGTTGTGGATTTGGCCCGCTTGGGCTTCATGGAAATGTAAACACAAATAGAAAATAGGTCAGGGCAATGGGAATTCCCTTGTCCAAATTGCCGATTTTTACCGAAACGCAAGGAAAAGTAACTACCAACTACAAAGTTTCGCGCAAAGACGCTTTTGCCGAAACTTCCAACCTTAGTTCTGCTTTTCAGCGAAATGGCACAGGAACCTGTATCCAAACAAGAATTTGGATAAAAATTATGAATTGGTTAGTGTTGAACCATAAGTTTTCTACGTCCTTGGCTCATTTAGCACCTATATCCAGAACAATCCTACGCACTGAAGCGCGTTAAAGTTCAAAGACTTTATTTCTAAATATTGAATAAAAATTTGGTTGGAAGTACTTTTTGCCCTAAATGATTCGAAATCAAGGCGATACGTCCATAGACCTTCCAGGGGGGCAAAATTTCTGAAAGAAGCAGCTTCGACTTTTGTACCTAAGAACAATTGCGGATATTTCCAAAAGTTGGACATCCAATCGGAGCGAATCTTCAAAGAGGCTCACTTGGTAACAGAGCCAATTACAGCTGCTATTTTCCTTAGTAAGAAAAAATGTTAATTCTTATTAAAAAAAATGACTTGGATTAATATGAAGAGTTCCCTCTTTCATTAACGAAAACTAAAATTGAACATGAAAAGGCGCTTAATGAATTAATTCTTTATGCGAAAACGCAGCGTTGATTTATGCATTTTTTTAGTATTCTTATTTTTAGATAATAAAAATTTTTAGATAATGAAAATTAAGATTGATGGGTTGTCCTATCCATTAATAGCTGTTTATAGGGTAGCTTATTTTTTTCCGGAATGGGGAAACACAAGAAAGTAAAAATCGATCGAAGCTGATTAGCGCTTGGGGTATTTTTTTGATTTTTTCTTTTTTACGGCTTAAAATTGAGTCCTTCCTAAAATAAAATCAAGGGCTAAAAAAATGGAACTGCACTGTTTAGTTTCAGGCTACCACGTTTGTTTGTTTTTCCACTAAATTGTTTGGCTTTTCTCATTTTTGAGAAAGCGAAGAGGATGGGGTTCCTATGTTGGCCTTCTGTTTTTTAGCAGCTCTACCTCCACACGTTCGTCTTCAGTGTTATGTCTCTATGGCCAAAGGCAATAATCCGGCCCGTAAAATTTTCAATGCTAGTAATATCAGGTATAATCGTATTGGCAATTACGCCACTTGGATGGGAGTCGTTTTTCAGGATGCTGGGGCAGATTTTGATTTGGCCGAATTTAATACAAAGCTAATAGTACAAACAAATTTTTACCGGTAGTATTGGGGATTTACTTCAGCGTTACTTGGGAAATTGCAACAGAAAATATAATAGCGGCTTAGCTTGGTTTGACAATCCATTAATCCTACTCATTATCTACAAAAGTTTTCAGGTCGTTTGATGAAAAACATATAGTCAGTATCCCTAAAGGATTTATTAGTTTTTTTCATTGCTGTGCGGATTTGTTTTTATATAGTGTTCCTATTTAAACAGGTTTTGGGCCAGAAAAATTTGAAATTTAATTACGGAAGATCAAATACGGCTCAATTTTTTGGACCAAAAAAATCTCTTGTTCACGTACCGTTTTTTTTCTAAAATCCTTGTTTTGGTAATATGGCTTCCCATAGGCATTATATTACTGCCTCTTTATGATATCCATGCTACACAGATTTTGATTTTTAAGTATAATTGCGCTAAACGGGCGAACAGACCCGAGCAATAGAAATTGCTTGCCCCAAAGTTCTGCGTAAAACTACAATGATTAATCCTCCAAAAGGCAATCGCTAAGTTTTCTGCTGCAGCTATTTATCTATATCCTGCCAGTTGGTCTTTTCCTTTACCATTTTCGTTGATGCTCATTTACCATAAGCATTGATTTCGGTAATGATTTCTGGATGACTGGCCCTAAATCGAAGTTTTTCCGATGGTCCACATTTTAAATTGTAACAAAAGTGGTGATTATGTACTTCCTTTTTTGCCAAACTTGACCATAGAACCCTCCGTAATAAAAAGTCGCTTTGTAATCTCCAAGTCCGGGCCGCATACAACTGGTGTTCCCCATAGTAAGAAAGACACCTTCTCTTGGAGATGGTTTCCGCCTCCTATAAGGTGCCACTTAGGTCAAAACCATCCATAATCCTTGTGCCCTTGGGCATTGGTACACCCCGGCCAGGGCACTAAAAGGTGGAGAAAAGTCCATAGTGGTGCCCAATTCGGTTAACCACGCAGGTTAAATATACGTTGATTTTTTTGGAACCCAAAAAATACAGGTTCGCGCATGCCACCTTCCCAAGTCATACTGCCGGCCTTTTAGTAATCCTGCACTTCACCATTAATCCATAAGGAAAAAGCCAAGGCCGTTGTCCGAAGTAAAGACGACAATGGTGTTCTTGTCCAATCCCTTCTCCTTTAGGTGCAATTATTTGGCCTATGCCATAACCCAATTTTCCTCAATCACATCACCATAAATTCCCCTTTCACTTTTGCCCAAAAAGTCCTTAGCAAATAGGGGTAATGTGGGGCAGATTGTTGGGCCAAATAAATAAAAGAAAGGGTTGTTCTTGTTTTTTTGATGTAAGTTAAGCCTCTTCCGCATACTTTTCGTGATGGTAATTTTTTGTTGCGGGGTCTTTCAATAATTTTCGGTATTCCTCATTAAGGGAACATTAAATTTTCCCTGTAGCTAAAATTTCCCTCTGGCCCTCTTTGAATTCTGCCCATTCTCCTACAAAATCCATGGTCCGTTGAGTAGGGGATGCCAATAATAATAATCAAACCCATTGTTGGTGGGCGGTATTCTTCCTTATGTCCTAAATGCCACTTGCCTATACAGGCGGGAAATTATATCAGCTTTCTTCAGTTGCTCTGGCCAAGGTTATCTCGGAGCTTGGGTAAATCCATATTTTAGAGTAGGAAACAACACTCTTTTTGTATCCTTGCCAATTCCGCTCTTACGGGTAACCGTCCTGGTAATAAGGCCTGCCCTGCTACGGCGTACAGACACGGCCCCTATAAAAATTTGTCCCTTTTGACCTCGCAGCCATTGATCAGATGCGAGTTAATGGTAAGGGTGCCAATAAAGGTTTCCCTAGGTCCCCATACCCCAAAATCATCCGCAAAGATAATAATGAAATTAGGGGTTTGCCTAAGTCTTTCCTTGCTCCAGCTATTGCTGTAAAAACGAGGCAACGAACAAAATGGTCATTAGAATCCTAAGAAATGTGATTTGTTGCGGTTTGGGTTTGTCATGGAACTATCTATTGAATATAAGGGATTGAAGGTAAGTAAAAAAAATATTTTAATTATTTGTGTAAACAATCTTTGGTTCAAAATAGATGATCTAGTCGATTTTGGTAATGGCTTGTTAGAAATTTTCACCCAATAACCTGACTCCGTCAAAATAAGTTTTTTCAAAATCGAGGATCCTGAGTAACCCCTTTTTTGTAACGGTAGTAATATTTGTTGAAATAATCACTGCTATTTTTGAATAATCCATAAACATAAGTAAAAAACAATTATTGTTTACTCCCTCCACTTTAAGCGTTGTATTGCTGAAACCAATTCTTCCCGAGATTAGGTTTCCAAGCAGATTTTGTAGGTTGTAATAGTTCAATACTTTCATAAAATCGGGATCGTTGGGATTTACCCAATAACCCAGAGTGGTGCCCAAAATCCAATTAAGGGAATTTCTACGTGGCCATGTTCCCCAGTCCAGTACAGCCTTTACTGAGTCCAATCTAGGGTCCCACACTAAATTGTCATACTTTAAAGTCGTTATGATCAAGGTATAGCTTTTTGGTTTCTTTTGGCATATTCTCTTTAACCAATGTTTGCAGCTGCTTCAAATTTCGTACAAGGTCGGTTTTGATTCGAAATATCGTTGGTCCAACTCATCAACCTGACCTTCCATATACCTTCAGTGTTAGCAAATCGTCCCAAGCCATTTCCCTTAATGTCCGCTGGTGCAGGTCACCCAAGGTTATCTCAAAATTGTTTGATATGCCCAGGCATTAGTTCTGGATCGGGAAGCCAATAGCAGCAGCATTTTCGCTCTAAGATAACACCTTCCACCCGTTCCATGAGGTAGAAGGGGCAGCCTAGATGCTTTCATCTTCACAATAAGGTTGGAGTGGGTACTTTACCATAATTTGGTTTAAGCGGTTAAAAAGTCCGTATTCACGCTTCATATCGTGACCCAGATTTTATATTGCCCCAATGGGCGGTCTTCGCAAAACATACTCCATATTGCCGAATTTGACCAAATAGGCAGGTTGGAATAACCACTTGGGAATTGGGAATCTTTAATTCCCATCGACGGAACAAGTATTGCTCTAAATAGGAATTGCAAATTATCATTTGCATTCTTTCACCTTTGCGGAACGGGTGCTGATTTATTCTTCCAAGTAATTCACCAATGGGTTTGGTTTTTTTACGACCAAGCAGGTTATTTGAACCTATTTGGTTCTTTATGTTCTATATTCTTTCAAGAATCTGTCCTGGCCAAACTGCTTTTGTGTACCTCGTCCGCACCGTCATAAATTTCGGCAGCGCGGTTCGTGTAATGTAAATAGAAAGACAAAAATGGTATCGTCCGTAAGGCCTAGGGCTCCATGCACCTGGATAGCCCGATCTACACATTCTGAAGCACGTTGGCGCAATAGAATTTTTATACGGATATCTCTTTTCTTGTTTTTTGTAAGGCCCCTTGTGTATCATTTTTTTTGCCGCACTCCTGAATCAACAATGGGCAGCATTAAATTTCGGCCTGATTCGCAATCAGTTTTTGGAACGGATCTGTTTTATCTGCCTAATGTGTTTACCATGGGCTCCAATTCCCTAGAAACGCACGTTGCACATAGATCAAAAAGAGCGCTCGCAAATCCCCATCCATCGCATGCAATGGTGAATGCGTCCTGGACCCTAATCGGTTTGGGCAATGGTAAATCTCCGCCTTCGGACCAAGTAAATTTGATTGTGGGGACTATGAAAACATCCTGGAATTTAATTTCGGAATGACTTTCCCACCCACTACCGGAATGGCCCATAACGATATGTTCGAACCATTTTTCAACGCCTGCACCATCTGTTTGGCAGAATTATCTGACTAGCTTTTTGTGGGCATCTGTAGCATCGGGATTTGTGACCAACATAACAATGGGCAAAAGCTGCACCATCAAAGCCCAGTGGGGTAAACATTTATGACCATTTATAATGTAATTTGGCCTTCTTTTATATGCCCATTGTCACCCATATTTTACCGGATTGGAGCCAGCAATAGTTGGTTCGTCAGGCAAAACAACTTCTAATGTCTCCGCTAAAAGTGGGAAAAGGTATTTTTCTTTTGTTCCTTTGGTGCCAAACTCGATCAATAATTTCCAATGTGCCAGCGCTGGTGGCCTGACAATTAAAGCTGTAATGTCCATAGGGACTAGCCCTAGGAATTTCACTGATTTCTCCGTGCTCGGAATTTGTAAGTCCTAAAGCCACCGTATCTCTTCAAGGAATCTGTGGCAGCCAAAGGCCCAGCGTTTTTTTTTACTTTTTGCGGAAGTTCAATCAGTTTTGGTAATTTTTCTCCAACTGCAATTTAAAATCCCAGGTTTTTCCAAGGGAAACATTCTTCTTGAACAAAGACTCTGATGTTGCTTTTTATATTTCTTCGAAATTCATGGCAAAACTTTTATTTTTTGGAAGCTTTCTTATCTACAGGAAAAACCAGCTTAGGATAATTTTATTTGTAGTCACTGGATCTCTATTGGCAACACTACTATTTGCCAATAAATTTGGCTGGACGTTTTTTCCTAAAAAAGCACTTACACCTTCTGCGAAAATCGTGGACTTCCCAAAAGTGGTAACTTGTTTGTCTGCCTCAAAAGCATCGTTTCATATAAATCATGGCCCATTCGGCAATAGAACATATCTTCGCTTTGGTAATACCTAATGCTAGGTTGGGCGTTTAGCCAATTCATGGGCCAGTTTTAGTGGTCGAAAGCACAATCGGTATTCAATTTTCAACTAATTTATTCGTAGGCCAAGGCCTTAAGCACTCCTGCGCCCTTTACTTTTTTTTCCTTCCACCGCTATCTGCGGCTTTAAACTATCATCCTACTTGTCTGGCAAAAGCCAGCTTCCTCCACCGTCAGGACCCAAACCTATATTTACAAAGGCATATAATAAGGCCACTGCTTTCAGACATTACCCCTAAAATCACAGGCAAAGGCAATAGAGCCCCTACACCTGCCACAGTTTCCGTTTATTGCTCCAAATAATGGCTTAACGAAGTGTAAAAAGAGTGCGCATTAAAGGTAGGTAGGTTTTAGTAAATATAGGCACGCCTTCTTCAGGGGTAATTTTGGACCGAAGACAAGCCTATCGGCACCGGCAGCAGAAAACCCTTTTCCTGCACCAGTAATTACTACGGCACGATTTCATCATCTGCGGATTAGGTTAATGGCGTCTGGTAATTCCCGTTTACCACATCATCGTAAACCGCATTGTACTTCGGCCTATTGAGGGTTATAATTCGATGTCCAACCTTCTTTTTCAAAATAGAACGGTATTGTTATGGTTTTTTTTGATGTTCTGTAGTTTCCCTTTTGATTGGGGAATTCTCTTGCTTTCTATTGGATTACAATAGACTGAGCTATAAATTCGGCAAGCACAGCCCGTTTTCTTCTCCTTTAACTCAAGACTAACTTTAATTGTATTCTGCCCCATCCCCCCACCTTCAAATGGAGTAAATTCAGTAAGGAAACACGGGCCCTTAATAGGGAACCTAACTAGTGTGGCTTCATAAAATCGCACTTTGTCCAACCGTAATTTACTCCCATGGCAAACGTCCTGTACTTTGAAAGGTTTCATAACAGAATTTTTGAACCAAGGATAGGACTAGAAAGCAGTGCTACGCGTTTTTTGTAGGGTGGAGTATTTTGCAGATTTTCGATCTAATTATCGCATTGGTTGTCGTCCGTCGTTCTGGCAAAGGTATCGATCAATTTCTGGGTTAATGGTCATCCAATTGATAATCCAGCTCCTTATTTTGGGTAAATGATTCAAATCTGATAGATGTGGAATTCTGTGGAATATGCCTTGTCTATTACTCTTTCTTCGCCATTTTTATGTATTAAATCTAAAAAAATTCTGTTTATTTGATTGAAATGCATGTTTTTATGCGATTGTTAATTGAATCCCAGCTATCAATATGGCCTCCATCAAGCAAGTAAATACCGAACTGTACAATAACTAGAATGCGGTCTGAAGCCCAAAAAGCACGCCAACGGGCCATCTTCATCTGTCAGTGCCATTCTTCCACTGGGTAAATCACGGGTTACTTGGTTCAATATTTTATCTGCCATAAGGCCGAACTAAATTTAGTCTGATCAGGCCTGGCAGATGGCATTGGAACGGATTCCAAATTTAAGCCCCATTCACAGCTTTGGGATTTGGCACAGCATGATTTACGGCCGCTTGGCTTACCACTATATAATCCCAATCCAGCACTTGGTTTCATTCCCTCTACGGAAGCTATATTGATGATACTTCGCCTCCCTTTTTTTCAATGA
>Ga0163217_1060860_pt1 | contig 17397 bp, 11 predicted proteins | sample SynspAceP_FD_185933 | JGI IMG/M metagenome (GOLD analysis project Ga0163217, IMG submission 185933) | Saline lake microbial communities from Ace Lake in Antarctica - Synechococcus sp. Ace-P (PacBio error correction) | ecosystem: Environmental > Aquatic > Non-marine Saline and Alkaline > Saline ...
AAGAGAGAATGGCGGCGTTGTAACAGTGATTTAATTTATCCCTATCCTCAATATATCCGGTAACAGGTGCAGTCTAAGACCTGAGAATAATTAATTTTTTTTTTCAGAAGTTAGTAAATTTCCTTCCTACCAACTTATTAAAAACTTTGAAAATATCCTTTTCAAGGCAAAATTTCCCCCTTCCCAAATATTTTTTATTGGAAAAATCATCCTAATTTGGGCCTTTTGGAAAAAGAAAAATCACTAATTTTGGAAAGACAAACAATAAAAACAGTAAAAAATTTATCAAAGCAAGCGAGGTTCCTAAAAAATTAACTCCTGAGTTCCCCCCCGCTTTGTCCCTAATGGAATAAATTACGTTGAGTTTATCAACCCTCACTGGTTTTATTTAACTATAATATTTTCTGCCTCAACAATTACCCTGCATGGAATATTGCTTTTTTTTTACTCAGAAATTTGGAGGGCGCCACAAAAAAATGTATTGTCTTTTGTGGGATTTCGCCTTTTTGTTTCATTTTTTAAGGTTAAAGACGTTTAAAATTCTGAATTTACCTTTGGCAAATGGCCAACGACCTTTCTGGGGACATTGACCACACTCTTTGTTTTGAAACGATCACACTAGTAATGGATTTTGATAACATCCCCCCAGTAAAAGGGAAGAAAAAATCAATGCATTGTTCCACACGATCGAAAGTGGCGAGCTAGCTTGGGCAAATTTGGTGATAGGAGATATTGGCAGTCGTGGTAATTCCGTGGTTATATGTACGATTTTATAATTTCCCCATTCTGCGGTAAATTCCTGACTTTATATAAGCGTTTTCCCAGGTATATAAACTCTTGAATAACCTATAGCTTCGTAAGTTCGATGATTCCAATTATTTATCTAAATTTTCTTCGGGGGGCCCATAAAACACAACTTTCATCTTCACTATAAACCGTATTCCTTGTCCTCTTCGAAAATGAATGACAAATAGTGGCCATCCGGTCGAAGTTAAAGTGCCAATGTGGTTTGCATACTTTTACTGGCCTCCCTCCAAGCCAAGATGTGCCGCTTTAGATTATAATAGCAATACGCATTAGCGGTTTTTATTCTTTTGCAAAAAATAGGCAGCAAATAAACCACGATATTTATCTGCGCATGAACCACATGTAATATAAAATTCCAACCAATGGTTTCGTTCAAACACGTGGCTTAAACCTGATTATGTATTTTTAGGCATGTTAGGCCAGACAATATCATTGATCGAACTAGCCCCTTTATCGACGCCATTTGATGTATTCGTCTGCAATCCTCTAATCACGAAAAGGCATGAGAAACAGTTGAACAAGTTTTTTCTGAAAACACTATCCAAAGCCGTATCTAATCCACCAACTTTCTGACCATAATTTCATATGGCTCACTTACTTTTCAGCTCGCCTATCAACCAAACATCATAATATTCCATGTTGTTGTAAAAACGGTAACATCTGGGTATAAAACTCTCCATGCACCATACACAAGCATACTGGCGTAAATTTTGCGACAATATATTACTAATAAGCTTTTGAAATATAATGGATATTATCGTTTTTAATCAATCCAGAATATTGTGGAATAATTGTGGCCATCTAAGGAAACTATTACGCCTTGGGCCAGTGCAATATGGGCCGAGTTGCCACCGCTCACTCTACTGTTATCCAGAAGCGCATTATCCAAACCAAAATCTTGCAACACTCCAGCTGATTATCGTCAATAACCGGATACTCTCGCCTCGGTTTCCAAAATTATCCTGATGGAGCAACTCAGGAATATAATTGGTTCAATGGGGTGGGCAATAAACCACATATCTCGCTAACAGTCCCATTGGCAATTATTTTTAGAAATCGCATGGGCGATGAGGGCTACAGATATTGGCATAAAAACTCAGCACCGGCAAGAAACTGCTTACATAACATTTGTGTTATTAACTAAACTCTGTGGTCATCGGGTTTTATAACTACCCTGTTTCTCTTATATTCTAAAGTTGAACCTTCATCGCCCTAGTAACCAAGGCTTCTAATACATTCTGGCGACCTTTGACAAGGTTTTCCACTTATCTTAATCTTAATCATTACCAAAACGGAATAAAAAGCCATGGAAAATAAGTGTCATTGATAAATTCGTAAATTCTTTTGTGAAGAGTAAAATAATAGTTGGCTTCCAGCAGGCTGTTTAAATATCTTTTCTAAAACTATGTTGAATGGTGCCACCATTACAAAATCACTACTGCACACGGCTAAAGGTGCGTGCAGCACACTTGCCGTGAAATATTGGCTTAAAATAGGCTTTTTGTTGATGTATTTTTGCTCACTAAATACTCACGATACTATCACATCACGAAATAATCTTGCATAAAGAGCTTCACCTTCACATATACCGCCTCGATGTTTTTTAGTTCTAAGCGAGGAATCAAATTGATTCAGTAATTCAGATGACACACCAAAATCTTTAACAAAATTCTCAAGAGTATCCTCTGTAAGTTCATAAGAGTATCCATAAATCTTCTAGCCACCTAGCTTTTATTAAACAATCAACTGAAAGGCTAAAATGCGATTTTCCTAGAAACGTAAAAAATTAACGACTGTTAGGTCATTTCGAACATTTTATTGGAGATGCCAGCTTTTATAAGGGCCGGCCAAATACATAAGCCTCCCCATTAAAAACATATAATTGTCGAACAACCAGTTTTGTCAGTTTTTTTTAAGCACCCAGTGGACTAAAAGCAGTTTAATATTGGCCCAAACAAAGCTTCCCAATTCATAGGCCGGCTTTTTCATTTCTGATTGAATGCTTGGGAGTCAATAAGCTGCTAATAACTATCGCACTCGACAACGCTTCAACCTGAAATTGGCGTTTTTCAGCCATCACAAATTTCCCTGACATTTAAAGTTGGATGAAAGTGTAATGGCATGCAAACCTGCTGCCTGTGAAGAGCGCACATCGGGTATCGATATTTGTCCCCAACATGGAGCCCACTGAGCATATCAAGCCCCAAGTTCAGTCGCTACATAACTAAAAGTTTACCACTTAAATTTCTGGTCAAGTCCTTGCTCCAGACGATACGCTAATAAGTAAATTCTGCCAATATTGTATTCTGGTAAAATACGTCTGCCTAATTTGCTCAGATGAAAGATACATGTCAGAAATCAGACACAGAGTCACGCCACTTTTAGATAATTGGGTCAATCACTCTTTATTAACTTTTCGTTTAATACATAACACTGTTTTTTCTCAGTGAGTACTCGCCTCCATCAAACCTAATTTTTGTAGGCATTATCAAAAAGGAAGCCTCGGCATAATTTGTATTAAAGTTATTGTCTTCTTTTACATCGTTCTTTTTTTTCTTTGCACCCGCTCTGCTTGTTCACGCAGGGTCCAAACTCTGATGCAGATAAGGCCCATCTCATTGTTGCCAATTGATGGTCGATATGGAGGTAAATACTTTTCCGTGGGTGAATGCCATGCCTGAATACTAGGGTATCGAATATATCAAAAGAAACATGGGTGATATTATGTTGAATAACGTAAGCAAGTAACTGCTGGTATTTATCATCATTGGCTTATTTCCTTTTTTTTTTCATGCCCATCGTTCAGCATGATAACGCTCAATAGGCATTCAGTAGCTGACGCCTCAAACACAGGCCGTAAATAACTACGAAAAACTGTTGATAATTACTATAATCCCCCGCTGAAGCTCAGCTTAAACTATCTACTTTTGCATAGATTTAAAAACGCATCGATAGGCACATTTCGCCATATTAGACAGCAGATAGCTTGCCTCTATTATATGAGGAACTATGTGGCCACAAGTGAGCGCAGTGGATTTGCGGTTTCTGGTCTGAAAACCTTAGCCTTTCATCATCGACTTGTATATCACTTGGACCATGTGCAACAACATAAACGAGTAAATGTCGATGAGTGTAAAAAATTGCATTTATCACTCTTTATTAGTTAAAGCACGTCCGTCGCAGAGGATCACACATACCGAGTCGTGCTCTTACACTTTACAGTGCAGCGAGTGGCTCAACATCTTGCTTATCTAGTATACTGTTTTTGGCTGTCAAATAATTGTCCTGCAAACGATATCGATCATACTAACAAGGTGCTAATAACGTTGTTAACTCAGTCTATTTCGATGTGCAAAAAAGCACTGTTGCTGAAGCTGAGATACAAACTTCCTGCAAAATCTATTAAATGTCTCTAGACTGCTTGTCTTAATAAAAATACAGAATACGATTGCCTCAAAGTAGTAATTCTAAACGTATTGCTGGTATTCAAACTGCCCCAATTTTAATGTAAACCCGAGCATGCCCGCATAGCATGAAACCGCAAATCCCAGCAGCTTTACCCGCGCGGTTGCACCAAATCATATCATCCAGTAATAAATGTCCGTTTAATCAAAGCTCCTACTTTTTCAACTACCGACCGCGCGTTTTAGTAATAAACAGCAAGGCTGGTACGTAGTCACATTCCACTATCTCTGGCAGTTTTTCAGTATCTAAATAGCTTTAATGGCTGGTGCTAACATTGAAAGCTTTTCCAGTCAATTAAAAAGAGGCCTAATTCCTTAGCGTGTTGGGCTTATCCTTACACATATTTTTGGGCACTACCGCCACTTCCAAGGCTTATCCCTTTGAGGTAGTTCAGCAGGGTTAATAATGTTGAGCTTGTCTAACAAAATATCATTGTCTAGCAGCGCATAAAGTCCGTTTGGTGTTTGGGCATTGCCCGCTTCAAATACCTGAGAAAACCCCCCAGGCCCCTCCCGTATTCTTTGGCATAGAAATCAAACGTACACGATTGGTGTATTCCCGTCTTTATCATGTCAACAGAGCCATCAGTCGATGCCATTAATCAACTACATGACTGAGAAAGAAATCCGGATTCAAAGTGTTGATATGCAAAAAATACTGTCTAGGGCACCCCTGCAAAAACGCCTTCTATTAAATTGGCATATGACAATTGTTTTAGTTTCCAACGTTTATGCATTTAAGCGTGTCCATCATCTTTACTTTTTTGAAAGTTCAATAAGGCATTCGCCATCATCATCCATATTGTATACTGGTAAATCAGCGAGTCGCCGTTGGGATTACATTTGTGGAAACGTGGCAACTAAGCTTTTATATGCTGGCAAAATTTTTTTGCTGATTTTTATCTTCAGTAAATAAAATACCGGGTAGTAAGGTACATTCTTACTCGGATCATGGCATCATAGTCCTGCGATACTCTTTGACTACTGGTGGTCTAGCCGACTTATCTTGCAGAATATGTTTAAACTCAGTTATACGTGTAAGGCGTGTTTTCGTTGGGAATATTGACCGGCTAGTTCGCCGGTTGGAACTGACTTTGCTCACCAAGGTTTTGAAAAGCAAACTTGCAATGAACGATAAGGTACTCGCCGTCTAATAATTCAAATATTGGATCTAACATACGGTAAACACAACTTGCCCTTTAAACACCTCCGCCCTGAAAACAATACGCTCTTACTCTGGCGGCCTCTAAGCGGATAAAAGACTTAGCCTCTACGGATGTTTTGACCGTAAAATATTTTTTGTGAAGCTGAGCATCTTAGTGATAAGGCTAGTGTATGCCTGCCAGAAGGTATCGCTGATAAGTATCATGAAAATAAGGTCATCCGTGGAAATAACACCGCAACTCGAGCGTAAACAGTAGGGGAGATATCTTCTGGCGAGCAGCCCATTGGTTTGGCGGTATAGTTATAAAAATACTTTTTTGATAAAAAATTCGGCCAGTTCTTGCAGTTAGTGGCTCTGCGCTTTTACGGCAACTCTAATATCGGTATTTAAGTTCAAACCATAGGTACTGATAAGTAGTGTTCAAATTTCTCGAGCCTGCTCTTTTTGCATATAAGACAGCCAGGCTATTAAGATAAAGGGAATAGGAATTAATTTACCATCGACCGAACCCAGCACCTTGTGTTCGTATGGCGTCCACTTGAGTAAACTGACTCAGAATAATCCAAACTTGCTGTTTACTGGTATGAAATAAATTGCGGGCCATAATGATGAACAGAATGCTGCCTCATTGCGATAATCGTAAAATTACGCAATATGCGGCCGTTGCTCAAGCACTAATACAGTTTTTATTCATCTGACTGGCAAAACGTTCCGCATTACCGGCCTGAAAACTGCGCCAATCACAACAAATATCAAGTGTTCCATTAAGACTTAACCTGCAAACGTTTGGCAAAAGTTGCTGAGGCTGAAGCCTTAAGTCATAGCATTGATGTTTGCATAAAAAACCCCTGCTTGGCGCAGCAGACAGTTCAATATATTTTAAAATGAAAGTTTGCTCGTTACGGCTAAGAAATATAAGGCGCAGCAATTGGTGATGGGCAATGCCCTGCGCAATAACGATATCAGAGACATCAAATTGCTTGGCTTAATGCACGTACCAATCAATGTCCTTGTAAGGACTGTTCACGGACGGGCAATGAACGACTTTGTTTGTTGGCCAAAGCTGTTTTCATGATTCGAATACGCGGCTAAAACTTGCGGATAAAAATCGATATTAGCCGCTGCAGAAAACTGCATTAAGAATATAAAAAGCGTAATCAAAAATAATTTTACAAATCGCAGCCTAACGCGTATCGAGCAAATGGCTTGTGACGGTCTGAACATCGCAAACTGCTGGCTTGCATGTAACTGCAAACTTAATCATATGTTGAATGTTTGAACGCGCTTGGAATATAAGACCAGTTATAGAATTCTTGCAGAATACAGTTTTTAAATGGTTTTATCGCTTCACTGATCAGAACATATCTGGATTCGGATAAACATGTGGCAATCCCCATGGGCAATTCAGATAATCAACCTGAGTTTAACTTGCTGGGCAAGGCTAAGTCATCGCCATCCATATAGCAATATAATCACCTTTACAAGCGCCAATAAGGTTTGCATATTGGCCGCCAGCACGGCCGTTACTTGTTTCTGTATATGCAGCGCAAGTTTGAGTGGAATAAGAGGCTATCTGCGCAATTTTAGCGGCGGTATCGTCGTTGAGGCGTCATCACAAAACAATGACTTTCATAGTCAAAGTCCGGTTTCTTGGTCTAGCACACGACAAACAGACAAGGTACAATGTAGTCTTGTAAGTGTATAGCTGGCACCAATACCGATAACTTCATATACCACCATTCAAAATTTAATATAACTCAACAATGTAATCGGCATTTTCATCCTATCAGCGTTTTAGCTTGAATTATGCCCGTACTACCTGCATTGCACTTCATAAGGTGCCAGTATGCCGATGCGCGTTCACTGAGTAAAATACACAACCATGGGCTGCGGCCATCATCCACCGTGGCTAATTTTCCCAATGGACTGCGTCTTTTAACACTGTCTAACTTGGAGCCCCTCTAAACTGCTGGTCATGTTGTTTGCATATAACCGGGACAAACACAGTTGACGGTAATACCGGCCTTCCCCACTTCAGAGTAAGGACCGACTAAGCCCTCTAATGCGGCCTTACTGGCAAGCATAACACTCAGACCGTTAAATCCGGTTTGGCAATAATAGACGAGATATTAATGCACTCGCCTCTGCGTTTTTAACAACAATGGAGCGCAACTAAGTACTTGCACAGTAAAATAGGCGCATTCGAATATTCAGCTGCATTAAATGCTCATGGCAAGAGGTGGTGCATGGTGGCCAAACACGCACATCATGACCTGCAGCCGCATTATTGATTAATGCGTAAGGTCCGTCCATACTGTTTTTACTAATTGCTTACACAGGGAGCTAAACTATCCGTATCGGCTAAGTCGCCAGCATGATAAGTTGACTAAAGCAGGATAAGCTTTTGCTTGCATAGTTTTAAGGGCTCTGAAACTGGCTGCAGGGCAATTATCCATAACCTTCAAGCACGGCTTTGTTGACCAAAATAGCTAAGCGCCTAAACTCTGCTGGCTCCCGGTAAACAATCACGTAATCAACGCATGTTGTAGCTTCTATTCATTTACCGTTGGCTCACAGATAATATTATCCAGCTATGCTAATTTTGTTGGTATTTCCAAAACGTTTGTAATTGAGTTTTGCCATATTTTAAGCAACTCTTGTTTAACACTGTGCTGTCAGCGTTCTCAATCACGTGACATCTGCACCACTATTCTCCCATTAAGGCACTTTTTTTTTAGCTAGACCTTTAGCTTGACCAATAGGAAGGGGCATTGCCAATAACACTTGCTCCACTTTCTCTGGATGCACTTTATTACCCTACGTTGATCAAATTTTTTATCCGTAACGCGTCATAAAAATAACACTCATGTCGCCGCTGAGTTGAACTTGAATCCAAGGTTCATATAACCTTGGTTTATCTACTGCTGGAGGCAGAGTTTGTGACGCCTTGGTGGGCTTGGTTTTCACCCATAAATGTTTGAGTATCAGATACTTTTAAAGCAACAGGCAGTCTCAATGTCGTCAAACACTTGGCTGGGAACCGGCTTTGGCCCATCACTGACCGACAAATCAACACCTGCTTCTGTTGATCGCCGTAAATATGCCGAATATTCGCCTTGGGGAAATAAGACTCGTAGTTTCTAATAAGCTTTGGTCAGCAATTTTCAACCGCCTAAAGTAATATAAAACGCAATGGCAAGTTATGTAAGGCTGCTTTTGTCATCAATAGTTGTTCGCCATAAACTGGCGTGGCAGATATCCGCGCTGACATGAATGCTGTTGCACGAATATTAACTGGGCATGGGTTCACTGCAGTGGGCATACACTAGCTCGCAACCACTTAACAGGGCTTTAACACACCTTGCAAACCGCAAAAACGAAAAGGTTTGATAGAGTAAGCCCCAGCACCATTTTGTAAGTTCTCACTCTGCTTGATATCATAGTTGACCAAAGACGAAAAAGAATGAGCAAACCATTTTGGCTCGCCGGTTGTGCCCGATTGTTGCCAAAATAACCAAGATGTTTGGTAAAAGCGGGCAAATTCGCCACAATCTAGTGGCTCTGGTGAGGCTTGCAAACTAAGCATAATTTTCATTCGGCCATGTTATGGAGATTTTGACTTGGGGCACTGAGACATGAAGGCGGGCAGATATAAATTGCAGTACATCCAACCATCAAAGGCGAATGAGTTTCGGTCCACCAAGCTTATTAAATTAGTCTGGGCACAAGCAATGTTTTTTGTTTGCTTAAGTTGAGATTTTGCTGCCTAATTTCCTTTGCATTTTGAATTTAAGTCAAGACACAAGAACTTGTTCTTACCGCAATGGCCTAATGCGCCCTTTCACTGGGCTGTGTTTCTATTGTTTAAGCAAGTTAGGCATGTGGTTTTATTAAATATCAAGCACATTTTTCGGGTAGTTAGCCAAAATTCAGCAAAGGTGCTAAGGGTAAGTATCATGGCTAATTTCGGTAAAAGGCTCAAAGCCCTAGTTTCTCTTCAAGTTGCGCAACAGCAATCGCGTAAGCAAGCGAGTTAAGCCACATTCGAGCAGCAAAAGTGTTTTGCCTCAAATGGGCCCTCTATCGCTGACAATCGCTTAACTCGGCCACCTGTTGCATGGCTTGTCTGATTTGTTTGTTCTAAGTTTCACCTTCATTCCTCTTCTACAAATTGAACAGTGGCCGGCAACCAAGGCTAATATTCTTGGGTAACTTGCCAGGAATTTTTGTCAGCTTTTGCGACCATGTTAAGTGGGTAAACTATAATGCAATATAGCAAAATCTTGCTCGTTACGGCTGGCCCGCTTGCCCTGCGACATAAGCTGTTCATATTCAAATACTTTGTGTAATTTATTCGCTGCATATTAAAGGATAGAACTTGTGCATCCAAATGACTAAACAGCGGATTTTGCACAGAACATAATCCAAAGCGGCTATTCCAAAATAATGCCACTGCCAGGCCAAACATTCGTTTCACCCAGATAACATCCCCACTCTGGACGTGCGGTGTCCTAGTTTTGCAAAATTTACTCACCATGGCTTCGCTCGTTTTGCCACAATATAAAACATTTACGACAAGGATCGCTTTGCTAGCGATGCAAAAACCACTAAGATGCTCTTGCCAGCTTGATTGGCTCATACATTATGCATAATTTTGTCTTACTCCCTGACAGCTGTTTCGTCCACTGCCACACCTGCTTTAGTTGGGCATCGACCAAAGGCTTAAAACAATGTGTGGGCAGTCCTATTTTTGTCATTTCTGAGTTATCTCTATTTATCGCTGACTAAGGTCTTGAGCCATGAGTTCGACGATATGTTTAGCACATGTGGGTAGTAAGCGTCAATGGCTTTGCTGATGCATATGTTGCAATTTTTGTGGCTGTTGCCCAAGATTAATGCATTGTTCTGCCGTGCTGTGATAGAGTTTGTTTTCAATATTAATAACCTCACACCAGCCTTGTTGTGCTGCTTTGTTGGCTGGCAAAATAATTGATTTTTTCGGCCGTGACCAAGTAATATCGCTGGGTAGCGCAGGCTACAACTCACTGAGCTCCGCCCCGCGCCGATAACTGCAAGCAGGTTTTGCTTTAAACCTCTGCCATAATGTGGGCAATCCTGCAAGTGGCTGAATGGCTAAGTATCGTTGTGAGCCATTTTTCTAAGTTAGCTAGTGCCCGTATGCCGCCCCGGTGATCACACAATGGGCAATAGAAAGCGCAGATTTTTCATGGTTTAACAACGCATCGTCCAAGTTAAGTGGGTCCAACTGCGCCCAACATCAGGGTCATACAATTTTGTCCTGACCACTTTTATCACCAATTGCAGAAATTCCGGGTCCTAATATTCGATAGCTATTCACTACTGCCAATACAGCATTGGCTTGCGGTCCCTGTTGATAATTAATGAAGCTCCGCATTAGGCGCGCCATTGATGCACTAAAATCAGCGTAAAGTGCACCACTGTCGTTGATTATCATCAAAAACCGGCGAGCTTAAATACAGGCCGACGCAGGGCAACAGCGGATAGTCTTGCTGAATTCGTACCATCAAGCACTAACCATCTACTGGCTAAGTCTCGCACTGTTTTGTTTAAAAACATTGTGCTTCCTGAAGTCCACTAAATGAGTTAGCAAAGTTACTACTTTCCCAATATAAGAAACCCTAGATTGGCACAATGGGTTAGTGAACGTTAAGAGATGGGCAAAAATGAAACTTCATGGCGCTGGTCACCAACTCTGCGCCAGTGCTTAGGCAGCGCATAATATGGCCCAAACCAATAGCATGATTGCCTTCACCCCTAAATAATAACTTCACCTAATATTAACTCAAAAAAAAGAACGCAAATCAAGTGCCGTACCTTTACTTAAGTGACATTTTGGCAGTTTTGCCCCAGCACCTTGTCCCAATGTTTTAGGAGAGGCCAAAAGCAGGTTCGAACGATACGCAGGTTTTTACGGCTCAGCGTCTCGGCCCTTTTTTTAATATCTTCACAAACATAAATCGGAGCGGGATATTGCTTTCGACCTTTTTTCAGATGGTGCCACCATAACAACTTGGTCCATCGCCTGCTGGGCGCGTTGGCGTTTCCAGCCTAAGGAATTGGATAGCTCCTAGGTTCGAGGGAAAAAGCGTCGTCCCACCCCGCCTGCGCTTCTGTCTAGAGAACAAAGTGGTTTTTCAATCACCGTTGCCCTAATGCTAAGCCCGCGAGCGGACACGCCAATACCTGCGTAACTGATCGGATAAACCACCTGACAACGCAAAAGCTTGGGCCAAATGACGGAAATAGTTAATAAGTTGGTAATTGCTGGCTTGGGCGGGATAGGTGCTAGTGCACTTTAATAAAATAAGATCACACAACCGGCTTTTCTGGCTGTCGTTACCACGCTTCTTTCTATCTCAACTTTAGACTCGCCATACCGGTGGACATGATTAAAGGGTTTTTCCCTTTTGATGCCGCTTTGGATATCAGGGGTAAATCCTTAATTCAGAGGCAATTTAAAACAAGGCAACATCTAAGGCGTCTAAAAAATCAACTGGCAGCTTCAATCAAAGGGTGAGCTAAAGGCCAACTTCCAAGGCTTTAGCCCTATTTAAACAATTCAGCGTGCCATTCATAGGGAGTTGCGGCCATTTGATATAGCATGGGAGTTTTTCGCCGTACCCATAAACCTGTCTGGCTCTCGGAATAAGGAAATCTTCGCTTCCCACTCCAGTGTCATGCTATCAGCCGTAAAGGTTGTGCAACTTTATGGCATGGGCGCCGGCTTTAGCCGCAGGGCCTCCACCAATCTCTAGGCCCAAATCTATTGCTGATTGTGATTACAACTTAATTCGGCAATGATAAAAGGAGGAATGGCTGGGGCATAGTCCAGTTGGGGCCAAGTTGGAATAATTCAGTCATGTTGCTCTGTTTCCGCTTTATATCCTGCAATATTGCTGCTATGTTATCGCCAGTTGCTAGGAATCATCACATAAACACTTAGCTGTAAACGTTTCATATTGCGTAGAAGTTGCCAGAATGCAGTGGACCAAGATGCAGTGGTGTCAGTGCAAAAGTCAGGCATAAATATTTTTGCATCACTAGCACCGCTGATCAATAACTAGGCCAAGGCCCCCAAACCCCTTGGCCAAAATCCCAGGCAAAAAAAAAAACCCCCATTAAAGGGAGCTGGGTTTAACAAACCATCATCTCACTTTTTCCCTGCAATTGCCGGTAACAATTGACGCGATGTCCATTGCCTTATTTCCGTATCAAACCAAACCTTAAACTTTCTGCTCTAAAGCGCAAACGCAGATTTTTACCATGGGATTAAAAAGCCATCGGCAGATTGGGACAACACAAGGCAATAAGCGGCTTGTTACTCGGCTTTTTATTAACAGTCTTCTTGTGTTAAAGCGATTTGAACTATCCATTTCTAGGTGACTAAAACCACAGCATTGTTTTAAATAAAACTCAGGGTAACCACCATCGGGTAAATAGTCCAGAGTGGACCATTTGAAACCAGCGACTCATGGTAAGAAACCTGCTAACATCATAAGTGGCTGGCACATTTCACATAGTCAGCTTTGTAACTTGATCTCCACCCTTTCATCAAGGTCTGGATTGACGCGAACAGATAATTACCGGCTAAAGGCTCGCCCGCATCCCTGTAAAAAAACGCGCTCCAAAACATGGCATAAAAGGCCGTATCTAGGTTGACTATTTGAGTGTAAGTTTCGCCCATAAAATCTTCTGCCAGGCCTAAAAAGGTTTCCATTGCTTGGAAAAAGTCCATCAGGCCAATTGTTTCAAGGCTTCTAACGTCAAGGTCTGGCTCTGCAGTTTCACTAAGGTTTTAACCTCGTCCGTAGGTCAATAAATGTTAAATTCTGCTTGAGGAAATTTTCCTTTCTGCCGGAAAAAAACGCAGCGCTGGTAGAAGCTAATAGCCGCAACCTCCACCTTCTGATAAATAACGGATCAATAATATTTTTCAGGTGCTAAAGGCTTAACGTCCGTGTCATTATGGTCACCAACTGTTCTATTTGTTGTTGTATGTAAGCCTGAAATACATCAGCTCTGCCGCGCCTGCCATCTTCAGGGGTATCATATCCTGCTGACCAGATTTGACGGGGCAAAATAATGAATAGCATGTTCACTAAACTAGCTTATTACTCAAAAGCCGTCGCTGCTGCCCCAAAATAAACTACCCGCGTCATGATAGGCCGCTGGGTAAATCTTTGGTGAACGGTGACTAATATATTCGGGATACATCGGTGCCAGACCGGCCTTGTACTTCTCAAGGCCCGTTGCACAGGGACAGCGAAGGTCGTGCAAGAAAAGCAAAAGGACTTGCTACTATCACCTTGCAATTTGTTTCAAAGGCTTGGCGGCAAAAATGCAAATTGCAAAAGGGCGCGTAGCATAAATACCAGCACAAAAAATCGGGCAAGCGGCCTTGTTGTTGGGCATAATATAATTGATTGCGTGCTGGGTAACCGGTCCCGTACCAGACAAAATCATCCGACAAAAAGTCTGTGCCGGATAACAAGGCACCTCAGCACCATTTGCCTAGCGACTGGCCAACGTCCTTCACAATCAGTGGACACCAAATTCTATCAAACAGCGCGCTTTTTTGTTGCGGCATCATGAATAGGGCAATCAGTGGTTTACCAGCAAATAATTTAATGGTTCTTTTGGGGAATACGTTTAACTTTGCGCCGCGCGCGGGAATAATCGCCAAATTCAAAGTAATACCTCATTAGCGCCACTATCACCCTCGTTTTGCTCTTCTTCAGTCATACTAGGAAAAAGGGGTAAAGTCAGTGCATGTTGGTAATAGTGGTTTCGTATTTAGGCGTAGCCCTTACGAAAACCGAGATTTTGGTAGTAAGGCTGCAGATGACTTGGAATATAATGCACATTTCCCCAATGCCTTTGTTATGCAATTGCTGATAAAAACCAACTCAGTCGGTCGTGTGAGTTAACTCAACCATATAGAGATGCCAGCACTGCTGACAATAACTATCCTTCGCTGGGCAAACGCAAAGGTAGGTGGGCATTAGTGTGTCTATAAGCTCGCCAATGGATCGGCGCTGCCGCTTATAAACTGATGCCAGTTTTGGCAATTGGCTTAAGCCCAATGCGGCATGTAAATCACTTAAAGCGATAATTGTAAGCCAATTCAATTTGCTGATAATACCAAGGCCCATCACTAGGGCTCGCCATTAAGGCAGGATCACGGGTCGTGCCGTGGTTTGGCAAACAATGACAGAGACGTGGCAAAATTCTGCTTATTGGGTCAATGCACCCGCGCCACCGTCTGGCACGTCGTAATAGACTTAAAACGATGAAGCTCATACGTGCATTCAGAAAACTGACAGACCCTATCTTTGGCCGGCAATAGTCCCCGCCTAGTGCATGGGCTGCATCTTCCACCATACAATGCCATACGGGCTGGGTTTATACTGTCGTATAAGCTTAGCATTCACACTTAAGACGGCAAATGCACAACATAGCACTTAGGCAATGTTTATTGTTCTTGGCTGAGCGTGGGCGTAATTTTTTGTCTAGACCAGATACATCGATATTGCGGGTAGCGGATTGATATCAACAAAGTCAACATCAGCACCGGACAAAAACGCGCACAATTAGAGAAGCAACAAAGAGTTTGCCTAGGTCCAACAGTCACCTTGGCCAACACCGGCCGCAAGACAAGCAATATGTCAACCGGAAGGTTGCCACTGTTTTACGGCAACCGCATCGCGCGCTCCGTATAGTCCACAGCGCCTTGTTTCAAACGAGGAACAACCGAGCCTTGCGTTTAGAAACTGATTGCGGCAGCACATAACCACACTTTCGACATCAGCGTCATCAATACTATGTTTTTTCCATACGGGATCATGACTACGCTCTTACAAAGTATCTTGGTCTAGTTGTTTTAACTCAATCAATAGACCGAAATGGGGATTAGTACCTGAAATGATTATTCAAATTTATCTACACGCCGGCATGGCCTATTCACCCTAATTTTATTCTTTTTATAATCCAACTGCCTGTTTTGTCAAAAAAAGTGATGGCAGGGGTTATCACCATAATGATCGGCAAACTCCAAGCGGTGGTGGGCATTTCTTCCGGTACCATCACCATCGCTGTAATTTTTTCACCTTGGTCTGATACCTACACTCATAGTCACGTTGACGCAACTGATTGGACTCCACTAAATGCAGAAATACGAATGGACGGTGTATTTTGGCACAAAAATCTCGCCACCTTGCATACGTTGAAAAGGTTCTCTGAATAACAAATTCAACGCTCATCCAGGTGGATCCAAAAGCGTGTCAATCTCGACATGGGTCACCGGTAAATGACGTCACACCTTTGGCATTAACTGTCGTAAATGGGCACAACAGAGCCAGCGAGATGCCCCACCAATTACCGTACGCACACACCAAGCACAAGCGAGGACCTTTGGCCACCCCGACCTTTATTAGCCGCTAACAATAACTTGTCCGACGCTAAATTTTGTGCGATCCAGTTGAACTGGATTGGCCGCTTTAATCGGTTGATAAGGCAATGACCCGACTCGACATTCGTTTTCTATTGCGGCATCAATGACATTTTGAGCACCGTAAATATTGGTCTTGATACATTCGTTGGGTTATATTCAGCCGCAGGGACGTGTTTGAGCGCGGCAGCATGTAAAATGACATAGTCAACTTCGCGCATCGCACTTTTTTATCGCTCTTTATGCCGCTTACATCACCAATAAAATAGTCGCATACAGTCGATGAGCAATGGGTTTGTTGCATTTCAAATTGTTTTATTCATCACGGAGTAAATAATAATTTTTGGGGTTGATAATGTGGGCAACGTGTGCTCAACAAAACGTTTTCAAGAGCTGTACCACCGGTAAATTAAAATCATTTAATTATTAAACACGTTCACTCTCCGACTGAATCTTAGGCGCAGCTTTGCGGTTTTTTCTAGTGTTGTCCATTCAGTTACAACAAACCAAGTCACAGTAACTGGCGTTCATTAGAAACTCAAAAACACAATAATTAACAGCTAAAGGTATTTTTTTTACTGCTTTGGCGACCCCACGATAAGGTCACTCAGTTGTTTTAATGACGTTTTTTGATAGGTCTCTCGTACAAGCAACTAACAGGCCCATTTTCTCAAGTTCAGCTTTGGGCAAAGAACTTTTTGGGTTTCACTTTCGGCAACTGTAAGGTGCTCACGAATAAGCACTCACGAGTATCATTATTTAAAAAGTGCTGATTCGCGATTGAATCACTGGAAAGAAGCGCAACTATCTGTGCATTGAGCTCTTTTAAAGCGCAGCGAGCGTGTGTTTGGCATGATCTAAAGCTTAGTTTGTTTCAAACGGCTGCTTGTCGTTTTTTGCCTTTGGCCAATTCATAAGCCTCTAATTTGGCTGACTCAGGAATCTTGTGACAGGCCTGTCTTAATGGGTAAGAGTAGATTAATCACTTCGTCCATTTCTTCCAAGCCTAATTTCTGTTACAATGGCTTCAACTAGTACGTTGCAGCCATATAATCGTAGGGATTAAATAATTCGCGGATCCTCGCACCCGCCTTCCATATCGGGTATCGCGTAAGGTTAAGATAATGGCCGTGGCTCGGGAATATGCTCAGCTTTAAGGCAAAATCCTTTGCGCTCCCATCCCCCTTTTGGCATAGGGCCATTCGTTCGAAGCGCACCATTGCTTACATCAAGGTTAATATTGTTTGCGGGTCAGCATGAGCGAAACATCTTGGTTTCAGATTGCCTTTTTTATATGCATTGCTACCTTTTACGTCACGTTGTTCACCTTTTTAACGGTTTTTAAATTAACTATTGCCCACATTGCCAATTAAAAGCCGAAACCTGTCTGATAAGTTTTAAAGCGACGTTTTGATCTAGTCTAGATACTTATCACGAAGAATTTGTTCGCAGCCGGACATTCTAATTCAAAA
>Ga0163217_1092208_pt1 | contig 17397 bp, 8 predicted proteins | sample SynspAceP_FD_185933 | JGI IMG/M metagenome (GOLD analysis project Ga0163217, IMG submission 185933) | Saline lake microbial communities from Ace Lake in Antarctica - Synechococcus sp. Ace-P (PacBio error correction) | ecosystem: Environmental > Aquatic > Non-marine Saline and Alkaline > Saline ...
GGGGGGTGTTTGGTTCTGCGTCCAACAAAAAAAAGAAAAAATATGAATTAAAAGCCCCCCCCTCATTTTGACCGGAAACTCCCTGAAAAATTGGACCCCAAAATTGATTTTTAATTCCTTGTCATGGGAGAAGGAAATTCCCCACAGGGGGGAAATTTTTTTGCTGGAAGTACGAATACCCCTCCAATCCAACCAAGACTCAATCCCTGTTAAAATAAGAACATTCGTCCCAATTCTCGATTAGAGAGAACAGCCGGTGAATGATCCGGGGGAATCGTTTCCATAGTGTTTCCTTCCCTTCCGTAGATGATTACGGGTAAATGGTATTTTTTGGCGCTCAAACGGCCTTGAATTCTTTCGACCGCTTTTTTTAATCCTACTTGAATCATTAGCTAACTTTCCGGAATTTGTCCTGACAACTACTGTGAAACAATAAGACCTGAATGTGGGAAGATGAGGGTGGAATTGGAAAGTGAATTTTTTGGGGAAATTCCATTTCGAATACCGATAAAACATTCGAAACTAAAGGGTAATTCCCAAAACCACCTTCCATTTGGGGACATCACTTAATGAATTTTTTGGCCCGAAAATATCTTTTTTATCCTACCAATAAACAGGTTAAATGAGTCTGGGGTAAATCTTGGTCGTCAACAAGTGAGCTACGGGACAACAGCATAAAACTATAAATTTGGTTGAACCAGCAGAAACAACCAGGGACTGAGTCCCGCCAATCCCTGAAATTTCATATCGGGATTACGCCCACCCTTGGCTTACTGGAATTTGCTTCCTTTTTACTTTTGTGGTCTAAGTAATAATCTTTGATTCGATACATTCCTGTTAGACAGCCAAACTGAAAGCTGACTGGAGGATCACCAGATATAAAGGAAAAGAACATAAATTAATAGGCCTAAGATCACTTCTTATCCAATTTCTCATGATTCAGAAACGCCCTTAACCTGATCTTAACCCGTGGACCGATTATTGAACGAAATGACCTGAAGATTTTAAATCAAAGGAAAGCTAACACTAGAAATCCAATGCCAAACGGAGCCAAACTTGATCATCCAATATTGGACTTTCGAAAAATCTGACACGGGTGCTACCCATGCTCGAAGCTACCAGATCAATTTTAACTTTTTCTCTAAGAAGGTATTCTGACTTAAAAATCTGGCAATTAGGAAAAATATTCATTACTCCTTTCCATGCAGACAAGAGGAGCTCTCTTGATTTCGACAGAAACCAAAATGAAGATTGGGGTGGTTATAAATTCTACTTTCCCAATCTTAAATACCCAAAAAGGAAGAGCGAAAGTAGCTGTCAAAAATAGAAGGTAAACGTAAAGATCTGAATCATTACTGTCACGGGAATCAAGTGCATCATTCCAAACTGGAACGGAAACGCAATTTTTGACCGATCTATCATACAAAACTCGAAACCTCCATTGGGTAGTATGTATGGGATGGTTTCCAAAATATCGGTAGACTGCATCAATTCAATCATTGTCAAAGTGAAGAAGCGTAAACGAGTCCGTAATTTTTACCATTAATAAGTTAATACTGACATTCCGTTCCCCCCCATATGTTCACGGACGTCATAAACTAGCCTACCTGAAACTGGGAGATAAGCATTTTACTGGAAAATACCTCTACAAAAAAGAGTTCAATATATTGCTGACATAGGAGATATTAAAGTGGTATACCCTGAAATCCTATTGGGGATATGCAAATATGAATTTTGAAGGGTCGTAGATGCAAAATGCATTAAGAAAATAATTCAGAAGAGCTTCCCAATTGTCATCAATGGTGATGATCCCACATACTTAATGAATCATCTTTTCATGAAATCAAAAACCAAATCACTACCTACATATCCCCCCGGTTATCTTTGGAACGCCAAACTCCCTAACCTAATGGTGTTGGAAAGAGTGGCGGATGATTAACATCACCAAAAGCCGGTTACAATCCTGGGATCTCCCAGACCGATTCAGAATATCTGTCAAACAGAAAAAATACCTCAAGAACATTTTCTAAATAAAAGTTCGCTCGGAACCAATAGGCACTACTGTGCAGGATAACCTTGACGCCTTTTATCGAAAAACTATCCCCCACTAAAATATCAAAATGAAAAACTGGATTAAGGAATCATGATTCAGCTCATAATCAATCTACCTTTCCGAAAGATAAAGGCTTGGACGGCTTCACCACTGGGTTTCATTCCGATCTGTAACTGAAACATGCAGCCAAATGATCCCAACAGACATAAACTGGACCAGTCCATTTCGAACTAGCTTAAACGATTAAAATATTTCACTCAAATCCTTCAGCAATCAGTTATGTTGCCGTCAAGGGTACAGAAAAAAATTCTCGAAAAGCGTATAAACGGCTTTAAATACATATCACAAAAGCATCCAACACGTTTTTTTCTTTGAAACCATCCCTCTTGTAACTGATTACCCATGATAAACCTATGAAAAGCAAATTTGACTCAGACCAATAACAATGAACCACCCAAAATAATCTATGGAAATAATCTTTTACAAATTACCATTAAAATGGGAAGCCGCCTTCTCCGAGTAAAGCTTCCTATGATGCCTTACCCTGAACATTCATTGTCCTTTAAAAAGGCCTTTCAAACTTCCAATCAATCTCGGCGTGTTACAATCCACCTGAATGCTTACCAATTCCGCGTGGGTTCTTGGTCCAAAGGAAACACTCAAGCGTACACTGATCTGGAGTAATATTCTATCAAAGACAAATGGAACCAAGGACAAGGGGTTTTTAGTCTCATTGGATGGATTCGCAGAATAGTATTGCAACAAACCGGGAAACGATGTGAACTATCTGAAGCAGACACTGCTCATAGTAAGTACTAATGGGCTAGGAACAAAAGAAAAGCTCACCTAACCGGGGGTAAAACTAAAAATCTTGACGGATCGGTCAATCAACCTGTTACCACTCACCCACAGCTGATTAGGTAATTTTCGGGTGGTTCAATCTGGGAACTCAGTCACGGATGCTACCTGATTATTGATCTCTATTATCAATTCGTGGGTACGTACTTTGGAGGAACAAATCCACTATAGTTATACATAAACAACAGTACGAGGCTGCTTGAGTTTAATAACCTAGCGCTTCATAGAAAGTAATTTCTGGTTAAAAGATTCCTCGCAACGCTAATTAACGGCAAGACAATAATGAGTCTCAGTGTCACTACCAAAAAAGGAAAAGTGGTACTTCAACTGTTGGATTACACAACTATTGGGTCACAACAATACGGTCAATCCCTAAACTGGATGCTTAAATTATCAACGCTTATAAATGACAAGGAGACTAAATGTCAATGGCTAAATAGCGCTACCTTTACTAAAGATATCAATGCCATCAAAACCGGTAACGATACCCAGACCAATATGCCCAATACTAAGGCAAAGTTGCATAAAAATCTCCTAATCCGAATCACTATCTCTCATTTTCCGGAAACATAAAACACTCAGACGTTCTCTGTTATTGGACATCAAATCAATAGTAACGAAAAGGCAATTAAATTCAGAATAGTAAACCTCGGACTCAACCCAGCATCAAGCCCAATTAATGGTTGTCTTTACAAGTTACCGAAGCCTATTGTCCAATTTGCCCAAGTTCGCGCGCAGGAGCGATTACCGTAATCAAGTATTATCAATCATTTCCAAGTCCACTCGTCAACACCCGTTATATTCAAATGGAAAGCTGTATATTGGATGCGCTATCAAAATGTAAATTTTCTTTCCTATAACACGTCCTCCAACTGGATCCTTTGGAGATAAATACGTACAACATCAATACACGGAAAATAGGCATAATTCCCAAGAGCCAAAAGGACTCTTCCTAGAAACCATAGTGCATTATCATTTTCTAATATCCAAACTCAAGAGACCAACACTTATACTCGATTGGAAGGAACCGTAGTAATCAAAGATTGAATACCTGAATAACTCATGAATTTCCAACACATTCGGTTATATAGAATATTAAAGAACAATTCTCTATCATATTCGCTAAATCTTGGGGTTATGCTGGGTTTTCAGTGTCTATTACAAATCAGACTGGTTTGGGCTGGGATCCTCTTCAGGTTCCCGCGACGCCATCCAGGAATCAATGGTGGGTTGTTTGAATCTTCGTTTTAGGGTGGGCTCGAAAACTTGGCAACTTTTTTACAATAATTAATAACTCAAGAAAATACTTTGGAAGCCATGTGAAAGAACGCCATACCCCAAATTGCCCTGCCCAATCCTAGGAACATGCCTTCTTAGGCTGGATGAATATCGGCAGAGGAGGATTTTTTGGAATACAATCGAAAACCTTGGACACGTAAAAATCCAGCAAAGTGGGCATCAAAATATAGAATCGAATTAATATTACGAGCAAACTTAACAATACACTGATTACCAGTTTGGGGGCAAAATGTCCATACTGGGGTTCCGCGTAGCATTAACCCACTGTCTGAATCCTTTCATCATTGAAACCATAGAGCAATACATATAGGAATTGACGCTCGTTCTTTCCAATAAATATTGTGAACGCAAATACTTAATCGAAAACAAGTTCTACATTCTTACACCAATTTTCCTATTCCCAAACATTGGGGTAAACCAACCTAGGGGCAGGCTCAGAAGCGCAAAGAATGGAACAAAAGATTAAGAATTATCTTTGTACGAAAATATCGTAAATAAGTTTAATGTTTCGCAAACGGTGACCCGCATGCAACAACAAGGTATGACTTAGTCCGGTGAGAAAGAAACCATCGGTTGCAATACAATCATTCGGATTGGTGTGCCATTTTCATGCCTCTTTGGATATCAAGTGCAGGAATATCAAACTCAGAAGAAAGTGGATAATCTCCACACAATTTGGAAGTAAATTTTGACTCTCCTGAATATTCAAATACAAACATTTCTGTCCATAGGAGTTCCTGGACGGAAGTAAGTGAATGCGATGGACAAACGGTAATCGTAATCCATTCCAGAGGATCTACGATGACCTGCAAATAGCAATCAGTGGGCTTAGATCTTAATAGTATTCCAAGTAGTAGGTAAGGATAAACCGCACTATTGATCAACGGTCAGCTACCAAGCTATGAGAGAAACAATGCCTCATTATTGGATGATCGCTGGACTCCCTAAAATCCATCTGAAAACACTCAAAGATAGGAGGGTTGAATAATACAGTAAACTCGGACTTTCTTTTTAATCCAAGATAATGTCTTACTGAGTTTGAGAAATATAGAAGGCTACACCTCCTAACCTATTTCCAAAAGGTCTTAACTCAAAAAGCTAGAATTCGGTCACATGGACAACAACCTGCTCAACTTTAACGAAAATGTCAAAATTTGATCCTGAGCGTCAAAGAGGAGGAAAGCCGGATCAATCCCTCCGGCTGTATAGTTATTTCTGCAGGTATCAACATTAAATTTAATCATCCATGAAAAATTAAATCTATATACTTAGTGCCCTTTAGTCTGATTCCTTCGAAATTATTAGAAGCGGCCTTGACACAATTAACGGAAGAACTTCTGCAAAAATAAAAAGATCCTATTAGGATCAATGGGGATTTATGAAAACTTACCAGATATGAGTTCTCTATAGTGGGCGACCTCAAGGGGACAGCTGGAATTCCCTCAGCAGATAGTTTCGCAGACAATACCTTAACAATTACAAGTCGGAAGGAACCAGGTAATTTTTTAGAGGAAATTCGATCCCCCACTTTTGGGTTTCAATTCTTTGTCATCAACTACAGAGAATCTAGAGCTTAATATTCCGCATCGCTAAAATATCGCAGAATACCGAAAGAATATGATGTAGATATCACGCCAGTCATTAACTTGCACAGCGAGATTTCTTAGACTTGTTCTACATCAATCTTTGCATCTATTTGAGTGACGTTCCTTTGATCCAGAGTTCCAGTACGTTGAGGAACGTATGTCCTAAAAACGTTTACGATAAAAATCAAAGTCGTATCAACATCCCGAACTCAAACATGCGAATAGATGTCTCTCCCGTCGCCTACCCAGCATCCCAGTGGCTATCTACCAAGTCGCCATGTCATAATTGGCAAGGTTTTGAATTGTACAATAAAAATTTTCCTGGAGTATCCGTCTTACGACAGAAATCTAGGCTTAGGATACACCTTATCCGACTAAGTAACCTTACGAAGCGAGCGGGGACTTTCTAAAGAAGTTGTTTTCTCTGTCGTTTAATTCCAGGATCAATCTATAAGAGAAACCTTCTCTTCTACCTACTTGGGTATTCTAAAGTGAATGTTCAGCCATCGAATCAGGTCAAGTCCTTATCTTTCGATAGATTGGCTACCTATTCGAAATTTTCGCCTCTTATAAAACCAATCAAAAGAATAAAAATAGAACCCAAGACCTTGGGGGCATCGGTTTATTTCGAAAACATATCGTCGAAGTACTTAAAAGCCCTTAGAGGCAATACAGGCACTAAATTCGGGTTTGAAAAATACGTCGTGACATCAGTCAGCATGAATACGGGATCGGGCCAGAAACACCAGGTTGGCAGGATTTTTCTGTGCCGCTTGCAGAAGTAATTATTCGATTCAGCAGAAGCATCGCGTAACGACTGGTGCAAATGCTGAAGTGTACACACTTCAGACCACTAAGAACCAGAGCTGTATGCCTACTGGTTCTTGAATAAACGTACTTCCGACTTGATCAGCAAAATTGAGGATATGTGAGGTTGGAAAGAGGTTGAAACTCGCTTTTGAGGCGACTTTCGATTCTTTGATGAAAAGATGGTGAGAGGTAGAAGAAGATATGCAAGAGCAAACAAGATCCTGTGGTCCCTTACAATCCTGAGTACAGAGAAGACAGCTGAGTTTTTGCGATACCATCAAGCTTGAATAGATTCAAATCCAAATTGGTGCAAAAATCCAAATCTTAATAAAGAATTAAACCTTAGATTGGTAATTCATCGCTTCTGCCAAAAGGGGGGGGGCTGTCTTATCTCTTATAATATTATAATCATGAAATATTGACTAACTAGTTTCCTTCTTTCTCCATAACAATGCTTTGGCAAAAAAAGAGCTGCTTTAGAAAAAACCCAATGTAATTAACATATCTGACAGATGATCAGCGGATAACGCAGTGTTGGGTTTAACGGAATACTGAAAATCCCTACGCCGGAATTGAACCGTATCGCAACTAATGGAGTGTTTTCAACCTCGGGATATGTGCCTATCTGTGCGGCCAAGCAACAGCTGGATTTTGACCGTCGATACAAAGATAAGTTGGGTTTTTCCAAGAATCCACTCTTGCACCAAAAATCCATTAAGGACTTCCTTAAGTAAGTAAACGATGCTAACTGGGGTTTTGGAAAAAGGGCCCGATATACAACAGGTGCTACCAGCCACTGGCAATTTGGGCCACATCTCTAGTTAAGACCCAATAGAGATGTTTTGATGAACTTTTTTATGTATTCATCAAGAGGACATATTACTCCCAGAAGAATGCAATAGCTAAAATCGAGATTCTAAAACTCAGTACGATGTACAAACCTAAATTACTTCGAAAATGAACAGCGCTTGAGGAAACCGAATATTAATCGATCATTTCTCGGAAGCTGTCATTAATTGAAAATCAATGAAATCCTTTCCTGTAACCCCGCTATAATCGCTCATCCCCTATCAGCAAACAGAGAAATACTAAGCGATCTCCAATATAAAAGACACGCAAGCTTAAGAACTTATGCGCCATGTGGATGCAGTGGATGATTGGAGTGACACTCTTAAAATAACTGGAAGTACAGATAGCAGAAAACACGCCGTTTCTTTTTGGTCTATAATTAGGGCAACAATGCAAACGCTTCGGATAATACCCTTTGAAGGTTAAAGAATTTTTGAAGGAGGAGTACGATTTCTTGCCCGCAGTAACAGGAATATTCCTGCGGTCAAACGTATATCATCCATTATTCTTCTACATCTATCTCTACGCGTAAGCTAATTTCGAAGTATCTCCCAAAAAATCAATGATGCGGTAAATCCCGTCCTTTTCGACAGCTAAATAAAGGAATCCGCATCAGAATGTATTCGAAATTATGCAGCCAACAGGTTTGCTTACTTCAGAAACGGCAGCTAGAAACCATACTATAAAAACTGAATAAACTTCCTATTTGATATCAGTAAGATATATCGGAAAAAGGAAACCTTTCCTGCTAATCAACAACTAATCGGGTGCGGGAATTACCAAGCTGATTAGAAAATTGGAAAATCCTCTTATGGATCCCGTTTATGTCTGCTTGGAAGATACAGATTATCCAAAATTACATCCCTGAAACAGATACAATAACGTATAAATGAATAGCATATATATATTCAAGCAAATAATTTCTTGGCCTTTTACAAAATCAAACTTCCACTCTGGACTGCTTGTCTGCTTGGTAAACTTTCAGAGTTAGCTACTGACTATTATTTTCATCAACTTGCAAGCCAATTCCAATGGAAACTCCTAAGAGAATCATTTAGACCTTAGGTAAAATTGCTTCATTGGATTTGAAAAGGATAAACATATTTATGTCACAGAAAACGTCTTGAACTTTTGGATCTCTCGGCAAATCAGGAATTGGAAATGCTTAATATAGTTGATACTATTTATCACATTCTAATCACAACCAAAACGTCATATTGATCAAAAGGCTCAAATGGAGCCTACTCCCATAATTCAACTACATCGGCGGTAATCAAGAATGTGAAATAACCCTCTGGCTTGTTTGAGGAACGATGATCTATTACCCATGAGATTGGATGATGGGTACATAAAAAAATAATGGAATTTTTCCTCTGCCTCTCAATAGAAAACCTGGGAAAATAAAATGTTTTTTCGGGAGAATATAGGATCCAAAGAGAATCTGAGAAGTAAGATCGCCAATGTAACTTCAAAACATACTGCTGGGAATACGATGATAATTCAAACGAGTCAGGAAGATTGAGGAAATCAAAACCTAAATTGTGGCCATTCCACCTCATCCATACAGTATACAATTACTGAAATTCTTACCATAAATTCCGAAATGTGACATTTCCAGTAATAAGCCTTACTAAGCACCGGGGGGTGAGCCCCTGAATCCAGATTCGAGTGAAGTTCGTTTTGTTCCGACAAATGAATGTGACCTATTCAGCAATGATGATGACAGTAAGAAATGGGGGCAGAGTTAGGTTATGGACTTGGCATCTTCCATGGTCGAATCGATAAAGAATAATTCAATGTACGCCAATGGTCCTGTGTTCTGGCCGGTGCTCCCCATAAAGACTTTCAATTGTACCAACATCGTGCTGCAGTAATAATCTTAAGTGCCACAACGCATTGTTTCTCAATTTGGTAATAATTAAATTCGGCTACCGATACAACATTAGGTATAATCGGACGGGATTCGCCAAAAGGTAAAGAGGATCAATTCAAAAGAAAAAGTGTTTTGGCTGAGTGCATCAGGGAGTAGAAAGCCCGAAAAAGCCCATCAATTCATATTTCTACAAATAACACTATTTCAATGAAGAAAATGTTTCTAAAATCGGACCATTGGACAATCGCTCAAAGGCTATTGACCAATAATATTTTCCATTAATGCGGCGGAGCATCTTAGTGGAGGGAGAATCATAAAGCCAGATACCTAAAGAAAACCGACCGGTAAATGAAGTGATTTAGATAAATCTATTTCTACAATAATATTGCAAAATCTGCTGGCTATCTGAAAATAAGTCTGGTGTTGAAATCTTCTTTCGAAACCCAGGGCGGGGCTCTTCAATAGAACTACATTCCCTTCTAACAAAACGGTCATGAAAAATACCATTCCATTATTTCCAAAATGATGACTTGGGGGACGGATGAAGTACTCAAATCTTACAAGAATCTTGAAAATAAAAAATCAAAGGAAACCCCCTCCCATGGGCAATACATTTAATATAATTAAAAATTAATCTCTCCCGTTTTATATAATAATTTGTCTTAAAACCGCATAGAAAAATAATCCAGAATAGAATGAGAAAAATATAAATCTTAAGCCCGACTAGTGACTCAGATTCCCCTCTTTTTAAAGCGCAAGCTCCTAACTAAAATGTGAGATACAGCAAGAGCAAACAAATCAATATCAATCTATAATAAAGATATTAGGCTATGGATATGATCACGATCCGACCGCGCAAAACACCTAATTTCGGATAGCCGCCAATGTTGAACCTTCACAATGCAATACGCATTCCCATCTACTTGTACCCAGCAATATCATTTGACAGCCAATCCAGGAAAAAAATCCGAAGATCTCCAGCACTCCCACTTTTAAACGGGACACCCATCACACCTAAACAAGGCAAAAGGTATTCCAACGGGGGGGTAGTAGTGAAATGGCATCTAGCCTTAGAACGAGAGTAGACTGGAATCAGGAAATCATTCCGGTTCCAAATCAGTTGGCTTGATATCCTATTATCATGCCGCTACACAGACGATTCCACGGTATATATCGGGAAGTATGAAAGGTGTCGGGGGTTTGGGATCTAATGATCCTATGAAGTGAATAATGATCAGAATTGAAAAGTGAACCAAATCAGCGATCACCGACCTGAAATCTTACGATGAAATGCATCAATGTCACAAAATAGCATAGTAAAATGGGAATACCGAAGAATTGCTTTTAAAGGTGGAGAAACAGCCAATGGTCAAGATATTATAGCAGCATCACTTTTGGAAGAACCAAGCCATTTCTTAATTAAAAGAGGAAATTCTGAAAAGCCTTTTTCTTTATGCAATGCACACCTACTACGTACCGCGTAACCCACATCCCTAGATTTGTGGCACTTCCGGAATGGGAACCTAGAGAGCTGCTATACGAAGCATACTGATCGTAGGGGAGTTTTATCAAAGCAATTGGGAATCTCTAGTTATTAATGGAAAATACGTATCATATTTTCAAGTGATAATGCCTGTGCTCCAATGATGGTATTACCGACGAATACGTAAGAGACAGATTGGAAGATCAACACTCCTCAGGACTTTAGAGAGGTAAGTAAGTTTGTTTGAAGTCAGTACAAGCTTCCTTTGTAGCTAATTGACAAGGTAAAAATCCAGCCCTGGATTTTCTGAATGCTATGATACCCAAATTGACTTTTAAGAATTCTCTTGGTGCTTGGTAGTAAGTGAAGTACAGACCCTGAGAAAGTGAAAATTTCTCGACGTTTTTTGAAATGGAAAAAGTAAATCAAATGAAGAGAAGAATTTTGGCATTGAAGCTACTTCCAGACGTCGCTGCGCAGGGAGATTGGTTAATATTCCCACCAACAAAGCCTGCCTATGGGGGAAAAATTAAATATTGAAATGGCAATTCCACTGATTATCATTACAATTGAAAAGAAATCAAGAGAACAAACTAATCTACTGATCAAATCCTGAAAAAGCTGCTGAAATATTCAGGTTTTCGAAGCAAAAAGAAGGGACAAACAAAAACAGATCAGCAATTGGAAATTGGAAATAGTAAAGAGTTTGTAAGCACCCAAGAAAGGCCTGATTTCAGCTTTTCGTTTCAAGAGTTTTGTCTGGATTAAATCCATGGAAAAATCTATTTTCCCAGAGGGATTGATATTTGGCCGTTCCCCGAAACGATGGGTTCGGAACAGCTATAATTGCCTTTGAAAACACTTTATACAGAGTAATATCTGCAGGCCGAAATCAACACATAATTACGGCATGATTATCTCCTCTCAAGATTCAAATCCCGGATTTTAATGGACAGTATTGTCATAAAAAATCAATTAATCAATCTATGAATTTTATTTCCTAAATAAGATAACTTCCTTTTTTAGGGTTGAATACATATCATTCTGTTATAAGTTGGTTGTTAATCAAATCACATACGGTGCTTATGCAATTCTACGAATTTCTTGTTGATTTTTTAAGTCTACTAGCCACGGACCAACTAAAAAAAATGCGGAATCCAGAAGACCCGCATTTCCCTAAAAAGACCCTAATTATCTAATGCACTAGAAATTAATTCCTCGGATTAATTGATTTCCCAACTGGATAAATCAGGTAAAGTCCAGGTTAAGGTTGTTTTGAAAGTTACAATGTCTGGCCGCTAGCTCTACATGGTTTTCTGACATCCATACCTGCCATACATATCAGAAATACTAAAAGTTAAAAGATGAACACTTTCTTAGTTAGGAAGGGATAATTAATCGACTTCGCTAAGTACTTACTGGTTGGATACACGTTGAAATCCGCCGCAGTCAAATAGTTCTACTGTAATTCCGCCAGTTTTCTACAGAATTCAGTATCTGCTAGCTATCCAATTTCTCCTCCTGGGAAGTCTTATCAAGTATTGCTATTTTATCAAATATGAGCCTCGTTGGTCGCTGGGTCGGGATTTCGATTTGGTTAAGCCTACTTGAAGTCTAGCCTCAAATCCACTTAGTTGCGGTAAGTTCACCTCCCACACCATTCTCCTGTGTCATAAATGAAAAAACACCTAGTACATTGACGATGACACGTTTGCTGTTCTATCTACTGCCTGAAATATAGCTGATCCAAGTGGATAAGTTTCCATCGGGCCTTTGAATGTATAATTTCGAAAATAATTGCCCTTCTCGTAGGAGAACCCATATAACCAAGCAACCATTGTGCGCTGCTGCAAGTGAGATGGCTGGTCGATGCCAAGCAAAGTCGTCTTCCTCTTCAAGTGAGTCAATCCTCCTTTCTAGACCTGATTTTTGTCATAAAGGAGCTTCAATTTCAGTTCTTAAAGCTCAATGATTACTGACCTATTTTTGCAAATTGAATTAATCTCCTCAATAAGAGCCTGATTACCGCTTCTAAAGCACCACCTCCTGAGAAATACGCTTTGGATAACCAAGCTTCTCCATTTACTATTCATCCTTAATTCGATAACTTTAACCATTAGTGACATACAGCACTATTCCTCCCATCTCACGGGGTGCTATTAACTTGGTTGAATCGGTATTCCAGAAAGAAAAGCCACCCGGAATTGGACTTGCTGACATGGAGGATGCTACGACATCCACAGCATAGCAATTTCCAAAAATCAGGCATTCAGCTCAATATCCATCGCCCAAATACTCTAATCACATCAGGATTCTTCAGAGAAGGAAGTTCCTTCAAAAGCAATTGCTAATCTATTCTACTTGAATTCCTGGGATGAAATAGGCTATGAAATGTAGAATTTCCAGCATTAGAATAATTAAGGATCGATCTTCCTCTCCTCAGAAAAGTGAAATTCTTTCCACCAACCATTCAATAAGCATCGTTTTCCAAAATATCCCACTTTTAAACGTCGTCCTCGTCCACTTTGATCCAAAGTTTGTCCACTCTAGCAAGATGTAATTTCGCCCAAATCTAACTATCCTTTCCTCAATTTCAAAATGGAAGTACCTGACCGTGTCTTGTACCTGAATCGCAATGCTGGGTACCTAACATTTGCCTCATATATGCCTCTCCGATGCAAAGTACTGCAATTTGATTCCCATTATCCCATACGTACCATCCTCAGCTTCACCAATAATATATAATCGTGCTAGTTTTCCCATTTCTCCGATTTCGGGGTGCAGGTAATCAAAAGGTTGCTGCTTTCTAGGTTTACCTCATCACTTGTCGGATCAAAGCCAGTTGATCAAGTAAGAATGAATGTTGGTAACTCAAAAACTTGATTCTATTTCCAAGATTGTAGGGTTTAGAAATCTAGTAATTGTAGCCAACTATTTAGCGGGAATAAGCCTCCAATTGTCTCAAATTCTCCATCACAATTTCACTTTGATTCCCAGTCCTCCTGTGTCGGCAGCTCTAAGCCCATATTTGAAGTTTGCTTCGCTAATCTAATTCATATGGATTTGTGAGGCCAAAGGTGAGTCCTTCAATCGAAATTATTCCCGCAACAATTTCCCATTTAACTGGAATTTCATTCTCTTTGAATTTCCCAACTTATTACCAAGTAAGGCAAAATCTCTTCGAAACTTAAGAATCTCTGGGTGTTACAGAGTGAAAGTTCATTCAATCCTCGAAAAGGTTTCCATCGGATTCAAACGTGCCTCAGGTAATGAATGAGAATTGGATTCAGGTTTATATTTCCCCAAATTATTTCGTCAGGTGGCCATTTCCTTCATCTGTTAGATTCAGCTGGGTCAACGGAACGGAGCATTAGAACCACGCCAAAATATGGCGTATCGTCCTACATATTCCAATGACTCCAAATAAGCAGTGCCAAACTCTAAAACAACATGGAAATGCATTCCCCTCTATTGGATGGCGTTGAACTCAGTCTGATCCAAATTGGTAATCCATAGATGCGGCGATGACAATTTTTCTAATTAGTTTTTAAATCTGCTGAAAAATACTTGAGGATTCACATTGCGTGTATTGCAAGGATTGCTTCCCAATCAACAACTGAACAGCCACAAAAGTCGAAACGGAAATCTCCCGCTTTGCCAATTCAGCAAATTCAAATTAACCATCCATAAGGGCCGTCCTCTAGGTGCTGGTGTCCAAGAAACGCAAATCCGGTCTTCATGATATTCTCGTAATAGACGACTGCTAACTTCTGGTTGCAGAGGATTATTGAATTGTCCGTTATTGATCCATGGCAGTTGTCCATACTCATTGAACCGGTGAGCAATGAATTCACCTTTACTTTCTCAAAATGATTCTTTTTAATACGCAAGGTCTGTAGCCAGCGCCCCAAGCCATGGCCACATATCGTAATTGGGTTTGCTTTCGGTTCTCATTCCCCCAATTGTAACCAGCCGCCAACTCCCTTCTGTTATCCTCCGGTCCTTTTTGACTAACCCAATTCCAAGGAATACTCGAATGAAGCTTAACATATTCAAATGCGCGGTAAGAGACTCGATCACCAAATCCTCTGGTAAAGCGATGTACACTTGCTTTTACTTTGCCATTTTTTCAAGAGGCAAAAGTGCCATTAATCCTCTTTTCAGCTTAAAAGACGTGTTTTTCAATTAAAACTATGATACTTGAGCCGAATAAATAACATCCTCGTTGAATTTCACAATATTCCCTCAAATGCTCCAGCATAAAATTCTAAACTTGCGTAAGTTTTCGAACAAAGGGCGTATAAATATCCTGAACTGATAAGAATTGATTGATTCTGTAATCGAAATAAAGTGTGCCCCTCAGTAATTGAATCCATACCTGATCCTGCATAATTTGCTTATAAATTTCTAAGATTGTATTTTTTTCAAAATCGTCCCAAATTCTAATCTTCAAAAATTCAATGCACTTCTGAAACCTAAATGGATCCATTCTCATAAGTACTATAAGCGTAAATCTTCTTATCCATGAGATTACTCCATTTCTAAGAGCTTAGTACAATCTCTTAGTAATTGACTACGGTCAAGCCAATAGCTTAGCATACAAAAACATCAGACTCTAGACTGGGATTTTGGCGTCTTCTACCAAAGCATTGTAAGCATAAGGAACCCAGGTTCAAGTGTCCTTCTGTAGGAATCTGTCTTTTCTCCCAGATCGACTTCATTGGAAGCAAATTGGAATAGGAGTTTTGTTGCTCCTGGGAAACAGGCGGCCTTAGCACTCCAGGCTCATTCCTTGCTCACTTTGGCTTGGAACATTAGGAGTTTGGTCGTTTTGACTTACAATCTTCCAGTGCCTTCATTAAATAATCATTTGTCTTCCTCTCCTGTCCAAAAAAAGGATTGGAATAATTGTCCACCGAAACTCTGTCACTTCCTGACCAGAGGCCAACTCAATCAAGAAAATGCTCAATACAATTTAGGTAGATTTTTTTCAATGCATATCGGGTTTCTATCGTTCTGATTTTTTACTCCCCGAATTTATTAGACTGATATTTAGTGCTTGGGGCTATTATGTCAGCCCGATATGCCTATCGGGGTCAACTTAACTTTAATTGGTTAGTGAGTTTCTGCAAAAAACATGTATATAAATCCAATACTCGCTAACACTTTCATCGGTTTTCAACTAACAAATCATTCACTGCAAAGTTTTTAAGCATCTCTTTTTCCTTAAAATCGATTTCCCTTTCGCCCACTCCCAGATTCTGATCATCAGTCACCCCCTTTTTTCAAATGACACTTTTCTACTCTTTAATACTCGGAAGGGCTTCACTCTTCACTCAAATTTCCTCCTCACTTCAGCCTTTACCCGAGCCCGACAAAACTGGGAATTCGGTGAGACCGGACGGAAATATAGTCCCTAAATGACTTCATCACACTATGCCTGAGAAAGAAGCTTTCAAAAGAGACGAGCAAATTTATTCTATTCTCTTCATAAATGATCCATCTACAGTCATGAAAAATAGGTATCGATTTTCTGAAAGAATCGGTTTAAGTGGTTTTGGCTCGTTATATTCAAAAGAAAATAATTGCAGAAAATGAGTCAAGTTTACTAATGATTTGCCAGGAATCAAAAGATGCCAATTTTAAGAATTCCCTTGCTTACATGAATTATGTTAAACCATTACAGATAATCCAAAAATGCGATCTATGTGCGCTCAAAAAAGGCACATCAAGCACTAATTATATTCTTGAATCGGAATCAGAAGGGCGAGGAGTAAATCCCCTTTTTATTGGAATTTGTTTATTGTAATTAGCTTTTTGCCTTGATTCAAATCATTGAACCTTATATCCTGTACAACCACGTGATTGTGCTTTTCTTGGAACTGGTTTTTATTACTTTCCATAGTCCCAAACCGCGGCACTTGAAAAAAGCCCTTTTCTTCTCAGAACTGGCTTTAGGCCTTTTTAGCATTGCGTTCTATATGCTTTTATTCTTTCCAGGATCTTTTCGCCTCGCTTAGTCCTTTTTGGGGTTCTAGAGTTTGTCTAGAATTTCTATTCAGACGCTCTTTTCGGTCCATTCTTTCTTTTTTGCCCTATGCCAAGGATATAAATGATCCCTATCCCAGGCTAACAGCAAAAAAGGAAAAGGGTTTTCAGAGCCCATACCACCGATCAATCGCAATGAAGCTGATAAATACTGTTCCAGAAAATTTTAATTTACTGGGACCACATTCAATGGTATTTGAAGTAAATCTAGTATAACAAATCATGAATCACTTCAATATTGGCTATTAATATTGAGTATTTATTATAAATGCAGTAAATCAAGTGAGTTTTTTTTTTATAAGTATGGATCCTGCGTTATATTCCTTCATGAAAGTAAATCAACGGCAGCAACAAAAGTAAAAGAAAAGATAGAAGACGGTATAAAGTAATTTGTACAATGAGTGGATCAGCCTGGTAATCGTACATTCGCACACCTCGCGTACCTCGTACCGTACAATTGGTTCGAGAAATAATAGATGTCTTTGAAATTGATTCAAATACAACAAAATTAAAAAAATGACTTATGTTCTGTCCTCCC
>Ga0163217_1022820_pt1 | contig 17395 bp, 12 predicted proteins | sample SynspAceP_FD_185933 | JGI IMG/M metagenome (GOLD analysis project Ga0163217, IMG submission 185933) | Saline lake microbial communities from Ace Lake in Antarctica - Synechococcus sp. Ace-P (PacBio error correction) | ecosystem: Environmental > Aquatic > Non-marine Saline and Alkaline > Saline ...
CACAAGGGAAAAAAAGAGGAGAAAATAAAAAATTAAGTAAAGCAGAACTTGAGGCTTATGGGAAAGGAAACTGCCGGAAAAAATAAACTTTGGGAAAATAAAAAACACGATTCATCGATCTTAAAAAAGAGTTTTTTTGGGGGTGACCGAAAAGAGGCCCAATTTCCCCCTGAAAATTTTTGAAAAAGGTGGCAGGAAGAAATATTTCGCCAAAAGTGGGAAACACGAAATCCGGCTGGTTCAAAGAAATGCTGAACAAAGTAAACCTGCCCCAATTTGAAGAAGATCTTCCAAAGCTTTGGGCTTTTCCAAACCGAAGCAAGGAATCCATCCTTGATGAAATCACTTGCGGGATGTGGCCCAGTATTCAAAAACTTTACCTCAAATGAAAAAGGGGTAGATAAAACCCACGGATTTTGGGAGGAGGGAGAATTCAAGAATCTTCCCTTGAAAACGCCTGATCAAAAACGGGATCTTCCGAATCCTTCAGGTTATGTCAATCGGATTCCTGAGGAAGAGCCTGAAGAAAGAAAGCGCCAAACTTTCCCACCTCTCAGGAAGCCGCCTTTTAGATTTGAAAAACTCAGTTTGAAAGAGAAAGCAACCTGTTCCCTTTCACATGGGGTCCAACAGGTTCCGGCAAAAACGGAAATCTACATCCAGTTGTTCAAGAAGTGTTGGGCTCTGCTTCCACAGGGTTCTTTTTGCTTTTAAACGGAATCGCTTTGACCACTCAGATTCGTCCACCGAACTAAAAGAAAAGTCATTTGGAGTCAGATGGGAGTGGTATCATTCGAAGTATTCGGATTAATGCAGCCGAGTAGAATTTGGAATGGGAAATCTTAACGGTCGATTTTCCTTTGTAGTCGGCGTCGCTCCTCGATTTTTCTTTCCTTTTGACAGGCCTTTGGGACTGATTATCATTGATGAGGAGCAATGAGTCCAGTTACAAGCAAATTTGAACTCCGGCCTCCCCGAATTTCAGGCCCCGCGATGCGGCCCTATTATGCTCGCTATTTTCATCAGGCAAAAACACTTCTGGGATCAACAGCGATCCATCATTTGAATCCTATTATAATGCCCAAGCGCAGGGAAAAATAACGGCTATTGTAGAATTGACTCATCGATTTGGTGACGCGAGGCAAATGCCGATGTATCATTTGTCAGACTTGGGTGTTGACAAGCGGAAAACCCTCCTCAAAGCTTTGACTCCAACTCGACTTTTTATGATGCGTGAGCGAATTCAAAGAAGCATTGGACAAGCAAAGAGCAAGTTGTTGATTTTCCCAAAAATCGCCGCGGCTATTCTCCTTATATACAATGGTGAGGATTGCGCTGACTGGTCAATGCGTTTCAATGTGATGATCAGCCTTAACGTATCCATCAGTTTCAGAGGAGCTACGCTGCCATTATTGTGGCTACAAGAAGAACAGTCCCCGAACTCCTGCCCGCCTGTGGGTCTACCCAACTCACTACCAATGGGAATGGGAACTGAGCGAATTGAAGAGTCTTGAGTTTGCTTTTCCCTGAGGCAGAATGGGAAGAATGGATCTGGATTACTTAACTCGAAATAAATATGGCTACGCAACGATCTATTGGATGAATTTGGCGCTGGAATCTCGATATTTTGGTCGGTACACAGATGAATTACGCAAAGGCTTGGACTTTGGAAAGGGTGACTGTAAAGTAGGGATTTGGGATGGAGATCGGAATTCCTGAATTTTCCCTGACTTCCGAGCTGGCGGAACGAGCTTCTCAGCAAATCACTCAAGTTTGCAGGCCGAGCAGGTCGGAAGAGGAAGCGCAAGGGTCAGGTCATCATTCAAACTCGGAACTCCTGAGACTTACTTTACGGCAAGTAATCAAAGGGGAATTATACAAGGTTTTTTCCGGCAGGAAAATGTATCGGAATCGAAGAATTCTATTATCCTCCCCTACGTTCAAGCTGATTCAAGAATACCAACTCGGCAATGCTGGAGCGCCAAAGTAGCAGAAAAAAGCCGCGGCTTCACCTCCACCATGGTAAGTCTGAATAGGCCCGTGAAAAAGAATTGTTTTAGGGCCTGAGAAAGGAAATTATCGCCCGAAATCAAAAATCAATATCAGTTTGAAGCTTGATCAAATAGAGAAATCAAGGTAATTCCCAAGGCGGTATTTAAAGAGCAACTTGCGGCCATATTTGAAGAGCTTAACCGCTGACCAGAGTTTCGGCTCGGTCCCGATTTATTGTGGATGTGGATCCTTTCTTAAATTGAAAAAACTTGTCCGCCGAGGCGGATTGGGAAGATTGAGAGATGGGAGATTGAGAGATTGAGGAGATTGGTATGATTGGGAAGAATTGGGAGATTGGGAGAATTGAGAGATTGAGAGATGAGAGATTGGAGATTGGAGAGATTGAGGGAATTGAGAGATTGGGAGATTTGAGAGATTGGGGAGATTGAGAGATTGGGACGATTGGAGATTGGGGGATTGGGAGATTGGATAAAATCTTCTTGCTAGCGCCTGATTTAAATCCGCTGGCCGTGGAAAGGGTTAAGAGACTTTTCCGGAGTATTTCCACAGGAAATTTACAAAGCCATTAAATGGGCACAACACAACTGAAAAAGCTGACTTATTTAAAATCAAGTTCGTAAATCATACGCAAAACGGCACTAAACATGCGCCATGCTATGAAAAGCGGTCTGAATTTGACCATAGAGGAAAAGCTTCTTGACAAAAAATCAAAAAGTGATGCAGAATCGCAAGAATACAAGTCTTTCAAGTTCTTGTAGAGGAGGCAATTTTGAAGCGTTAGTTCAAACGAAAACTAGCTACCTGGGGGGATGTCACTTGGTTGAGTATATGCAATCTCTTTCCTAAATCTAGTTAGAGTTCCCAGAAATTTTCATTGGAAAGAGAAATATTTACAAAAGCAAAAAAATACGGTGTTTGAAGATCTTTTTTTTGATGTCAAACGTCCATTGGGATTTTTTCTTAGAAAGAAAGCCCAAAGCAAAATCATATAAATGCATTATTGACGAGCTAGATAATGACAGAATTTCCTGGATTCCGTGAGTATTTTCAGTTATTCAGGCTGCATTTTTTACCTAACTCAAGCAAAGGAACCGTGGTAACTCGGGATATTATTCATGTTATTTTACAGAAATTCGAAATTGATAGAAGGAAAGTATGAAGAATGTCTTAAGTGCTTTGAATTGCTTCTCCAATTCCGACATAGAAGATTCTATCCACTACCACAACGGCATTGCCCCGAAATCAAATGGATGGCTATCCTCACTTCTGACAAAGACATTTCCTGAACTTAGGCAACCATTTATCCCCCGTTATCACTCCAGATGAGTTTGAAAAAAACGAAATTTGAGTTTTTGAAATACCAACTCCTTATCGTTTTTTAAAAATCAGCCATCACCCCATATTTTTCAAGGGATAATTCTTTATCAAACCAAGCTGGCGGATTTCATAGTTGCGTAAATTTTCTAATCAATAGTCAAAGAAGCGATTGCCTTATAATTGAGGACCTTGCTAATAGTGGCCCTTGTCACATATTCTTTAGCCAGGTGTCCGCATTAAAACCAAAATCCCTGCAATCCTGATTTTTAATCATTTCGACAGGATCTACTTCGGCAGATCCACTGCTTACGCTCATAATCAGCAATGATATGAACCAAAAGCCATCTTTTTCCTTATGTGCTATTGAGCCTTTTGGAAGCATAATTTGAGTTCCTCATTACCGCTTCACCGCAGCATCATAATCAGCGGAGTTATCAAAGTAAAAAACCAAGTATTCAACGTTTCGCTATTCATGTCTTGACTGTTTTAAAATTGTGGCTTCATCTACTTCGTCATACTCACTATGAGTACCAAAATTAAATCTGATTCTACGATTTGATCCTCAAAATCAACTTCTTACAATTAACCTATACTTATTACCTACTATCTTGAATCTAAGCCGCTATTCCCTTTTATTAAAACTTAGGCGGCAGGGAAAGCTAGTCTATGAATCTTCCTGATCCTCAATTCAAATACTGCTTTTTCCCAAACTATCGGTCTCCATGTCGATAAACTTTTACCCCGCATCAGAATGCTTTTTTCGAAAATGAAATTCACATCTTGTGAGATAAAGGATAGTCATCTAAAACGCCAAAGGAACTAAATTATTTTTTAAAAGTTTGGTATTTTAAACCCAAACATAAATTGGATTTAAAATCCAATTCTTCTCAAAATAAACCCCAACACATCATCATAGCCTTTGCTCCAAGTCAGAAAAACTGGGTACATTGGGATGTGTTTCTTCTTCTCAATAGTATGAATACTCCAGTTCGGTTCCATTTTCCGCAGCACGCTTCCGAAAACGATCAATTGTCAACCGAATTCCAGGATAAGGTCAGCTCCCCTTCCATAAATTAAAATTGAATCTCATTTCCATCTAAAAAATAGATCGGCCGAATATTCCTTCCAACACGCTGCGGATCAGCTGTGAATAGCATTGGTAATTCTCTTTTCCGTCAGGGGCATCTTTTCGCTCATGTGAGAAAACCAAATACTGGTCTAATCCTGCCGATCGTTGAGAATCGCTTCCCTTTAATGATTTTTGAAATTCAGCTTTTTCCATAAGGCTCTTTTTTGATGGCTGCCAAAAGCTGCAAGGTGGCCTCCTGCGGAATGTCCTGAAAATAAAGATCTTATCCTTATCCCCACCGTAATTTTTCGATGTTTTCAAATAGACCCACTTTTACAGCTTTTCACTGATGCGAGTTCCATCGAAGCAGCTGATAATCGGGGCCAAAGGTAATCTATGGATCACCGTGACCACATCTCTTCGAGCCATTCTAATCTTCCTAGAAAATTATAAAAATTTCCTTTTTTCCCTTTATCCCAAACTTCCCGGCCATGGAAATACAAAATCATCAACTGGAAGATCTTTGTTCTCTTTTCTGATGGAAAATATTCATTGTTCTCTGGAAAGATTCTGCTGGGAATCAGCCTCGAGGTTACGTGCAATGGTTTTTTTGGAGCGTTGAATAGGCTGGAAGGCGCAACTACTAAAGACTATCAAGAATATGATAGGAAGTGAAATTGAAATTTCATGGTGATGTTTTCAAAAGAGAAAATAAAAAAAGAGACGAAAATTGTTTTTGATCAAGCTTGACAAAGGTCGAAAAGGCTAATTTCCCTGCACTATGACAAAATTGTCATCAAATGTTTTTAAATGAAATGATTAATTTGGTAAAACTTAACCATGAAAAGGACTACCTCGATACTCGATATTTAATTTCCTCGATCACTTTGGTGCCCTTCTTCCTTTTTTTTCTAAACTTTTTCGTGTAAGCAGTGAGATGGAAATTCGATTTTTCCCAGAAACTGGAAAAATCTCAGAAAATCCTGTTATGCTCTGGCAAATCCCTGGCAGTAGATCAAGTACGATGCCTTACCAATGCCTCAGGACCTATTCAGGAAGTCTTTGTCACCGAAGGGGACAGCGGTAGAAGTCGCACGCCCATCTTGGCCGTTTAAACTCGAACGGAAAAACTGAGCCGGGAAAGTGGGCGGAAGATCGCACGTAATTTTGGCAGAACCCTTAAAAACCAACCAAAGTAAACTCAGAGATCTACAGCTCACACATCGATCTGGCCAAAAAGCAAATGCTGAAACGACTCTTTTGCGCTAACGAGCGGCAAAAACATCCTTTTGGAAGCAAAATATCGGGAACTGAGGTAGAATTGGAACAGCGCTCTTTAGCTATGAGACTCAACTACTGCTTTTGGTGCTGGCGCATTGCGCTAACGGCAGACCCTGAAAAAAGAGATTCGAATTCAAACGAAAAAAAATGCTTCAAAAAACTTGGCCATTAGTCGGGTCCTTGGAAAGTTGATTACATCTAAAAAGTAAAATCAAAGGAACACTATAACGCCTTGCTTCAAAGGAAAAGGGGAAATGGTCACCCCTCAAATTGCCTTGCAGTTTAGGAAGTACCTAGCGAATTCCTCTTGGAATGAAAGGTCGATGAATATGATAATCTCAAAAGTGACCATTGAGCTCACTCATTCTCGTATCCAATGGGAATAGCTACAAAGGGAGACTTTCGAAGCTCAAGTGACCAAAATCTTTCCTATCATGGATTCGAATACAAAAGTTTTACCACATCGGAAGCCAAGTTTCACCAAGGCTTCCGCCCCGAACTCTATCCCAACTTGACGCTAGAGGCCAATATTAATTTTGGAAGTCAAGAAAAATGCATTAATCATTCCAGAAGCTCCCTGATCGATGATTGAAATTTGTCCTAAATGAATCAGGAGACAGTAATTCGGTCAAAGTGGGGATACGAAACTATCAATCTGCCGGAAATGCTTGGAAGGAATCAGTTCCCACCAAAATCATCAAGCCAGGCTATGAGTGGGTCGCTGATTTTAGAACTCGCCAGAGCCTTAATGTTTGCCCGCGCAAGCAGACCATTGTAGGCAGCTATTGGAAGTCACCTTAGCATCACCATGTTTTATTTCCCTCTGGATTCATGAAATGGACTCAATACTCTTCTCGATGGGATTGTAATCAATCGAACTCCTCATGGTTCCGGTTTTACAATCAGATCAAACCAAATCCCGAATCAACCCAATCGATCTCCTCGCCAGAATTCAGTTCCGGCATCAAATGTGATCCGATCCATCAAACCCAGCACATTCCAAGGTAGCAAATTTTAATTCTGAACCCATTCTAAAAACGCTATATGAAGACCCGAGAGTCAGGGGCGTGAGTTAAAAATCGCTTCAACAGGTTTTTATAATGTTAGGGAGGCATCGATTTGAACGCGGAGTGATAAATGGAAATAATCCAGAAAAGGAAACTGAATTATTCGCTTTTCACGCTTATGTTCATTGTAGGAATCCAGCAGAGCTGCTCCAAACCAACAGTATTATTCCTGGCAAAGGAGCAAGCAGATCGAAATGGCTGGCCAAGATATAGGCGATGTGGTCCAGTGACTACTTGCCAAGGTAAATACAGGCCCAACTTAAAGGTAGTTGGCTACTACCAATCCGGATTGCGAATTTGACAATACGAATAGTTATGCCTCAATCAATTACCGTGCAGAAATGATGGGCAGAACCTTCCTCCTACCTTAAGCAGATATTCAGGTAAAAACTCTACGACTTTAATGGAGCTCCCCCGCTTTTGCCCGAGAATATGCGGATATTTTTTTTGAGATTGAAGCTGAATGACATTCAGACGGTCCGCAATGCCCCAATTTGAAACTGGCTCGCAGCATCGCCAGAACGCTGATCAAGGCTACCGCAGTAGGAATCACCTTGCTTGCGTCTCTTGGCTTTGGGGAATCTAGCAATATTCTTAAACAATGATGATCTTATGAAAAGCTAGACATGGGAGCGATTGTCGATATTAAAAAGGCCACGGATTTAACAGTTCGGATGTGAAGCGGATTTTCATCACCATGCGCGCTCTCGCCATTGGACTAATTGGTGGAGCTGTCGGCCTTTTCATGGGTTACTCGCCTGTTTTAGGATTGAGCGAATTCCATTTGAAACGGAAGCCTTGCCCACAGTCAAGACTTTACCCAGTTGAAAACTTCAATAATCAATACTACATTATCGGAGGATTTCAAATCAGCTAGTCACCACCTACCTCGCTGGATTTTTTCCAGCAAAGAAAGCAGTAGTGTGGATCCAGTGGATATAATCAGAGGGAAATGACGAAAACAAATCAGCCGGTCTTAGAGGCGAAAAACATCGACAAGTTTTTCTACAACCCATAGAAACGCAGGTATGAAGCAGGTGAGTTTTACCAAACTAAACCACCAATCACTACAAGGAGAAAAATTCCGTATCCGTAGTTGGAAAGAGCGGCTTGGCAAATCCACGCTCTGTATATTCTTTTCGACGATGGATACTGATTATAAGGGGTGAACTCTTGATCGATGCAGAGGTCATCACCGGCAAATCGTCTAACTAACCCTTTCCTAAGCTTCGGAACGAAAAATCGGTTTCGTATTTCAGTTTCACTAACTATTACTCAATGAGTTTTCCAGTGCTGGAAAATGTCCTTGATTCCAGGGCTGAAGCTTGGTTGATTTTTCCAGAGAAGAATGGAAACACCGCGCGATGGAAAAAGCTAACAATCTTCGACATGCATGACCATGCCTGAAAAGGCAAACCAGCTTTCTGGAGGTCAAAAGCAACGTGTAGCCATTTGCAGAGCATTAATTCAATGACCCTGTTCCTGATTATGGGCGATGAACGCTTAACCGGAAATCTCGTAAGAAAATGGCAGATATCGTATTCAACATTTTTTAAAGAATTAACTGCGGAATTTCACCAGACGAATTCTTATCGTCAGCCCACGATCCTGAGTTTGCCCGAAGGCACAGACCCGGATTATTGAAGATGGAAGATGGACGAGTGAATTCGGCAATAGAAAATGAACCTTACTCGATTTGCGCTCAGCTCACTTCAAATAGGAGTTAGCTGAAACGGCGGGGAATTAAACCCAACGCCTGTGGTCGCTCCTAAAAATTAAAACTAAAAAGTCCGTGTCAAATAAGCTACGCTATTTTTCCAAGCAGCCATAGAATGCGAAAATAGTCCCTCGCCTACTTTTGAGAATATATCCCTGAGAATGAACAGTGGGAAATAAACTAGGCAAACAATTGGCAATAGAATACATTTTTTCCTGCTGATTTGAGTATTTCAGTAGAAATGGTTCATCAAATAATGTGCAGGACTCTCGAATTTTACTGATTTTTAGATGATCAGGCAGAAAGGGCTTATATTTTGCAATGTCATTGAGGAATAAGTAGATACTATACGAGTTCTAAACCTAGAAATTGGAGAATATATGTCAAACTATTTATAAAACAAGTTAAATCACCCTGATTTTAACTGCTGTCCATGTGGCGAATGAACGAAACGTAATAGACTGTTTTTTAAGCAAAATTAAAGTTTGATGGCAAAAAAATATTAACCTAATTTCTTACTCCATATCAAAAACCTATAGAAAGAATTAAGTATTTTATACCAAAATTTGGTGCGGTATATTTTATCCATCAAGCCAAATTATATAACGAATCTTTCCTAGCTACTTATTTAAGTCCTTGGCTAAAGGAAAACATAAAACATACATTATAATTATTTTCAGACCCCATGACTGTTAATCAAACAAAAAAATAAGATTCAACCGCCTGCAAGCGTCCAGAACTTTCCTGTTGTGGGGAATTGGAGCATGCCAAAGCAGGAGACTTGATGCATTCAAGCGACTGCTGGCGCGATACCCGAAAATTTCCGGATGGCTTAATGTGTTTGGTGGCAGCATCTCGACCCCAAACCCAACAAAGTTTTTTGGCAGATATTCTACAGCGTGTTCCAAATTCCGGTCATGAGGTCATCGAAAATAATTCATCTTGCCCCTATAATATCTACATCATCCCTGCAAATAAAACTCTTGACCTCAACGATGGGGTACTTCAACTTTCTCCTCGAGACACAAAGGCATCAATTTTACTAATGATAAAATTTTTCACGTCAATAGCCCAACAATTCACAAAGGTATGCCTGTGTGAATTGGTGCTTTCAGGAAACAGGCAATACGGCTCCCTCGGATGAAAGAACATTAAGAAATCATGGAGGCATTACCATTGCTCAGGATCCAGAAACTGCAGAAATATACTGGGATGCCACAAAATGCAGTGAATTCAGGAATGGTCGATTTTTATTTTAGCTCCCGAAAAAATCCCTGAGCAGTGCTAAAATCAAATTCGGCAATACAAAGACAACTCACATTTATCAAAGAACCATGATCTAAGTTCCTAAAAGCGAAGCATGATAAATTCAACAATTATTTCAATACTTCAACATCGAATCCGAGTTGATTTAACTTTCTACAAGCAGCCGACCTTTCCAACAGACGTATTACCCGAAGAATTGGCAATTACCAACAAGAAGTAAATCTTGGGCGATACTTTTAAATTTTTGCGGTACAATCATGCAGAACAAGATGCCGCCTTTCTTTCAGGATGTGCTCATTCCTGTCACTTCATTTTTTTCCGAAGACGAGAAAACTTTTCAAGAATTTAAAACGACAAAGTTTATTCCGCATCTTTAAAAAGTAAAGTTGAGGGGAGTCTTACTCGCGTTTGGAATCAGCGGGATGCTTCCACAGGCCGAGGCATCATTTTTTCCATTGCCATATTCCCTCCTCGAATTTTTAGGAGATAAAGCAGACGGAAGAGAAAATTCAAATCTTCTCAAGTGATATTTCCGAAAAGGCTATCGAAAAAAGCTCGAGCAGCAATATAATACTAAAGGGAGAGGTGGAAAATGTTCCTGAGAAAGCTGCTAAAAAAATATTTTGTAAAACATAACCTTTATGAGCTGAAAAAAAATGTTCGGGGATATGGTGTGTGTTTTGCTCCTCACAATTTTTCTGAAAGACCCCCCATTGCGAGAAAAAATGGATTTAATCAAGTTGCCGCAATGTGCCCTTATTTAACATGGATTGCTTTTTTGGCAGAAAAAAGCTTAACAACTTTTACTATGCGCTCAAAGAAAGGATTTCTCTTGCTGGGGAAATCTGAACCATTGGCGGCCTGCTCCGATTTTGTTTTCACATTTTGTGAAGATGATAAAAAATTTATTCCGCAAGCCCTGTGCCTGGGAAGGTTCATGCCATGTAAAAGCCACAGAAAGCGCAAAAGAAGAATCATTTGTCCCCCAAAGAGAAACCTTAATCCGAAGGAAGCTTAGTATCACTGATTTCGAAAAAGTGCAGAACAGTATGCTTCCCCTAAAATTCGCCTGCCAGTGTGGTGGTGACCATGAGCAGATGGACAATCGCTCACATTCACGTGACATCACAACCTTTTCTCCACAGCCGCACAAGGAAAGCCTACGCAAATATTATTAAAATGGCCAGGGAAGGCTTAGCATTTTTGAATTGGCGCCATGAATTCATAAAGGCAAAATCAAGCAATGATCCAATCCTCAAGAAGGTATTCAAATCAAATTCAAATGGAGAGAAATCTTTGATTAACATTCAAAATCACTCCGCTGACCCAATACGGTTGACCTCCACTTCTTTAGTCCATTTGAAAAAATAAAAATTTCCTGGTCCGAAATCAAAAACGAAAAGTCATCTTCTACGGAAAAAGCTGGAATCCTGTAACAAGAAACGAAACGATCGATTAGAGAAAGAGCTTTCGCAAGCAACGGGAAGATATGCAATTATTTACCGGAGACATGGAAAGCCACCAATGAAGAACTGCAAAGTGCCAATGAAACGAATTGGAAAGCAGCAATGAAGAGATGCAAAGTCTGAACGAAGAGTTAGCACAACTTCAAAGAGAATGAACTCCAATCAAACCAACGAAGAAACTCATCATTGTAAATCAGGAACTTATTGATAAGCAGGAACACCTAAATGCCACCATCGCTTCTATGCCGAAAAGCATTGTGACGACAATCCGCGAACCACTGGTCCATACTTGATGGGGAAACTCAGCATCAAAACTGCCAATGCGTCTTTCTACAAAAAATTTCGATGTAGAAGAACGAGAATACGGGGAAGGGGCATTATTTTACGAAAATTCAAAATCATCAATGGGATGGATCATCTGATGCGCTCACTGTCGAGAAAAATTCTTCCAGAAAAAGAACCGCCTCACTGAACTTTGAATCACACTCACATTTCCTTCGATTGGCAAACGGACCATGCTAATGAATGCGCGGCAAATTGTGAATGAAAAAACTGGCGGAGCAATTAATCCTTCTTGCGATAGAGATGTCACTGAAAGAAAACTAGCCGACCAAACATAAAACATTTACAGAGATTTAGAAAAGCTAGTAAAAAGAACGAACGGATGAATTGAGAGTATCCATCGAAGAACTAAAACAACCAATCTTCAATTGGACCAATTTGCGCAATGTTCGCAAGTCCATGATTTTACCAGGAGCCCATTGCGCAAAATCTTAACTTTTGCTGCGCCTTGCAGGATAATCAACAAGATGAGTTGAGCGCTGAAGTAAAGTCCTATCTCAAATAAAATTGAGGGAGCTTCCAGCCGCATGACCATACTTATCAAGATTTACTTTAATTACTCGAGGGGCTCCACACGAGAAGGATTTTCAAAAAACCGACCTCAACGTTACCCTCAAAATAATATTATTGATTTTGAATTATTGCATAGAAAGAAAGAAACCAAAATAAGAAGTTGCTACCTGCCAACTCTAGCAGGCCATCCTTTTTACGATGAATCAGCTTTTTCACAACCTTATAGCAATTCCTGAAATTCTCGTAAAGAAGGTGTTTTTCGCCTGTTATTAAAATTGATTCAAAGAAAATTTCTGAAACAGAAATTGAAGATAATCCCTAGCTTGAATCCTACAATCAATATGTGGAAATTAACTTTCCAACCGGATAATGGCATCGGCTTCGAACAAAAGTAAATGCGGACAAATATTTACCATCTTCCAACGTCTTCACAAACAAGAAGATCATAGCGGTACTGGCATTGGATTTAGCGGTGTGTAAAAAATATATGAAAACCATCAGGGTGAATTTTCGCGACTCTAAGAAAAAATGAAGGAGCTGTATTTCACATCAATCTCCCACTTACCTAAGCCACAATTAAATAACATTCAGGTTTCGGATTATGTACAGAAAAAAAATTATGATCATCGATGATGATTCAGACGACAGATTCTTTTCAAAGAAAGCACTGACGATTACGCTGTGAATCGATAGAATGTGGAGAAGGCAAATGGCTTGTGTGGAATGCACTTGAAAAAATTGAAAAATGACGAAATCTTGCCAGATTTAAATTTTTCTTGATATAAACGCCCAGAATAGAATGGAGCGAGTGTTTGAGAATCTAAAAAAAGTAATGAGAAACTTCAAGCATATTCCGGTGATTGTAAATATTCTACTCACTTTTCCGAAGCAAGTGAAAAGGAAATTTTAACAAACTCGGGCTTTCAAGGTGCCTGACTAAAAGCAATGGATTTAAAACTATTACCCGATCAAGATTCTTGAGGCAATCGGCGGGTAGTCCCCTGGAAGCTTATCGACAGCAGTGGGCAGTCCCAATTAACTACCGGAGCTGCCAGCCTTATTTGTCTTTTGCTGAACTGTGTAACAATACTGCAACCTTGCCCACTGTAAGCCTGCCACCTGAAGCCTGCAATACTGGTAAACTACCTAAACTATAAACCTCACGGTTCTTGCTGACTTAGGCAAATGGAAAACTCCCCAAGCCCAGATGATATCTTGTACTAATCGATTCCTACAATTTCTTCTGTTGGGAAGCAATCCTGCAGGATATCCAAAGCCTTTTTGATCGTGGCTTATCTCTGAATGTTTGGCACGAAATCACGATTCATTGGCGATGTAGAATTAGCGAAAGAGGCCGGAAGTTCGCTTGGTCTTCGTAGATCCACCGGGACTGGGCATCGGAGCTCCACGCTGTTCAGCCGCTGCTTTGCCATCCTTCCAATCGCATCTTTTTTAGGCCGATCGAGAATTTTCCTGAAGCAAGTGATGATTCTCATCGACTATTCTCTTCGACTACCGTCACCACTGTATCTTCCATTGACGAATCGAGTGATGTCATCAATATGTCCAATCAGTAATCATCTCCCCGACGAAATCCCCCATCTCCTACCGAGGAATATGATTTTACTCCGTAAAAGGTTCACAGAGGTATTTTTCAATCTGCCTTGATTCAGATGCGGTTTCGGTTTTTCATTGAGCAAGCAAGCCTCAGAAGTCAAGAGCGTTCCCTTTTCCATTGAATTCCACGCGAAACCGCCTTCATCACGATTCCGGGACGAAACCAAGGAAATGCCAAGTTCTCTCGCACTTTTGAATCGGAATCTGATTGTCCCAGATCATGCGGTGGGTATTTTTTCTCCCCAAGCCATTGTTACTCCATTTTCAACCAAAGCCTTCTTCTGTTCCGCTTTAAAGGATTGATCAGAAAGCTGGGCCATGATCCCTTGCACCAAGCATCATTGGTTGGGAAAAAGTGAATCGAATCTGAGCAGGTTTACCTCCGCTGTCTCCAAGTGCATAGAAGCGCAAAAGCTTTCAATTGCTTCGTTGGCGACATTGGATATTGACTTTTTTGGCTTTGGCTACTTTCCTTGATCAAATAAGCAATAGGGCGCATAAATCGTCTCGATTTTTGGCCTGGCCAGGACTCTCCTTATGCGGGCCAGCTGAGGCCACAATGGATTCTGAGGCGCAACTCTGCCGGGAAATAATAGCCGAGAATCAAGCAGGTTGTTTTGCCCCGCGCCTGAGTTTCCTTTTGGCGAGTTTCAAAAATATCTTGCATGGCTTTTCTTCGTCCGAGGTAAGCGCTTGAGTGATAGGTTGGTAAGAGTCGATTCTTCTTGTCACGAAGGAAAGGCCAATGGGTTCGGTATCGATCCGAACCAGTCCAGATCAAGATCCTCCACATAGAACTTCCTCTTCCAATGAGGGGCTTTGTAGGTGACACGGACAAAGGCGTTGGAGACAAAACTTCCCGCCCCAAAACTGCATCCGGTCCCTCCACTCCTGTTCCGTTCACTGACAACCCCGGAATTCCATTAAGCCACAGCATGCGAACGCTGAATGGTTTGCCAAGCGCCGTATTGTTCGTCATTAGTCGCTTTCGTTCCTGAGCATGTGCCCAGCCGATGGCCGTCGGATAGACTAGGAAGTCAGGCGCCTTTCAAGGCTTGGATTCTGGCCTGCTTCTGGATACCAACTGATCCCAGCAGATCAAAACTCCGATCTTGCCAAATTTGTTGGGAAATACTTTATAGCCCAGAATCACCTGGCGTGAAGTAAAACTTCTCGTAATAGCCCGGATCATCCGGAATATGCCATTTTTTCGGTATTTGCCGAGGTTAAGTACCATCTGCATCCAAAACAGCCGTGGTATTAATGTACAATCCTTTCGGCGCGCTTTCAAAAGTGAAGCACGATCAACACCCAGCTCTTTGGCCAATGCTCCAAACGTATCTTGATCGATGGGCCGGGGATCGCTTTCTGCCAGTTTTGAAATTCTTCGTAATCTTTCCACGTCGCAGAAAATACAGTGAGCGAAAAAGCTTCTTGAAGTACGAATTACTTGTGCCGCCTTTGCAGCAAGCCTCCCGGACACCTGCCTAATGGTCTTCTTTATGTTTCAAGTCACGTCAGCAGAGCAATTCAGCTGCAACCAGACCTACCTTAACTTTTTTATACAGTCACGTCCTTTTTGGTTTTGGTTGTGATCACCAGAACAAAGGTACCAGGAGTTCGAAGGGGAAAGCAAGTAAGAGAATTAAAGAGACACATGGGCCATATTTAGTTGATATGAATTTGTAACTAAAATGAAACCCAGAACCTAACAAAAAAAAATTCATGAATTGTGACTTCACAAACGGGGAATGAAAGAATAGGCGAAGCCCAACGTTTGGAGATCAGGATAAATTGAACTTGAGCCTTAAAAAGATAATATCCAATGATCGGTATGAACTAGTCTTTTGCATTGGCGGTCCTCCGCGAACCTTTGTGGCCTTGGCGGTTAAAAGACTTTCATAAAAAAAAACCGCATAAGGAATCTTCCCTAACGGCTTTTTGAGAACTAACCAACTATCTTATTATTCCTTAATAATCTTGGTAGCAAAATACACGATCAATCACGTGTACAATTCCATTCGTAGTTTGCAACATCCGGATTACGCATTTTAGCCTACAGCAGCTCCGTTTTCCAATTCCTCTCACAGTAAGTGTCCCTTCGGTGAATGCTCCAAGGGTCAATGCCATCTCCACCCAATGGGTGGTTACTCTTGGTCCTGCATTAAGTTCACTTGTGAATTTTTCTCTCTACAAACAACGTGGTTCAATAAATACTTGCGCCACTAGCGTAGCTGGTAGCTGACCGGATATCTGCTGGTTTACAAACGTAAGTCCCCAAAGCAAGTACCTAAATCTTTGAAAAGCCTGATCAGTGGGTGCAAAAAACCGAAACTTAGTACTTCCAGGGCTTCCTGTCAAGGCTGGTGCTAAACCGCGTATACTACTTGCTTTCTACTAGAAATGACAATTCAGGACTAAGTGAATACACTTGAGCTTTGTAAGGCTATAGCTGACTGAACATGTCTGCTTCCAAGTAGCCGATCAATTACTTTATCGATCACCTGGATCGTTCCAATTCTTTTTGCTGCTACGTTTTGTCGCTATTATTTTTGATCATTGACATAAAGATCACTTCCTCTTTGGATAAATCTTCGCTGAGGCCTAAAGCGAAGCTTGACCATTGCTTCCGGCAAGTAAAACTGGCCCGATAGTAAGTTGCCATTGGAAAATGGTACAACAAGGTATTCGTCCAAAATGGAACTTGTAATACGCCCAATGTCTCTTCGTTCGACCCAATCTTTGCAAATGCGCATTGGTAGGCGCAAAAACAGTATAGGCTTACCTGAGGGTCATTTGGATTGAAAATTAGACAAAACGCTGCTAATCCTCCTCTGGGTTGGCTGCTGCTTCTAGCGTACTAAAGTCTGCACTGCCACCGCCACAAAAGCGATTGAATTGTTTTTCATCCTTATAACAAGACAATTGTTCACAGCTTTTTTTTTTTGGGAAAAAAAAAAGAAAAAAAAAAAAAATTTTGGGTTAAACCCCCGACTGCCATGCGGGCAACCACAATATTTTTATAATTAAAGATGTTTTTCATGATTTTTGGATTGGATTAGAAACGAAAATGCTAAAGCCTGCGTAATAACCTGTTTTGAATTTACCGATATTTCTACCGCCACATAACGTTAATTTACTCCGCCTACAATGCCTGCAAATTTGGATACGGGAACGTAAACCATTGGCGGGCCGATTCTAGTGTAGTTTAAACGCGAGTAGCATTGGAAGAAACTTGTAAATCCTTCTCCAAGAATATCAACACCGTCTTTGCTGGAAAGCTGATTGGAACACAAATGCATCGAGGAAAACCGAATCCTGCATACCCAAGTTTGAACTCACTCAATACGGCGTTGGCACTTCATTACTTCTTAGGCTGTAGCCGCCCAGTTGCGCGTTGCAAATAACGAAATCAGTCATAAACTGCGCAATCCCCAAGCCTGTAAAAACGGGTTGACTGAATTACGATGGCAATAATACGATTGCAATCTCGTCAGCTCTGTAGTTTTCCAAAGTGGGTGGTCTCAATACCAACTGAACTATGATGTCCACTTTATTGCTTCCAATTTCTTTGGTTAAGAAAGCTATACTTACCATAAATTTTGATATCCTGAAATCCCGGATCTTTACATTTCAAAAGCCCGAGATCGTTCAAACGAACATCAGAAGCAATTTCCCAGTTGCTTCAACATAAGGCACATTTACATGACATTGAATCGGTCCAGAA
>Ga0163217_1005582_pt1 | contig 17394 bp, 13 predicted proteins | sample SynspAceP_FD_185933 | JGI IMG/M metagenome (GOLD analysis project Ga0163217, IMG submission 185933) | Saline lake microbial communities from Ace Lake in Antarctica - Synechococcus sp. Ace-P (PacBio error correction) | ecosystem: Environmental > Aquatic > Non-marine Saline and Alkaline > Saline ...
CTTTATCATCGTCTGAAACCGGTTTTGCCGTTTTCCCTCAATTTCGTGAGCAAAGCATACACCCAATGCATCTTTCGCTCTTTGGGTGAATTGCAGCGACTTCGGCCATAACATCGGCCGCGATGACAGCGAGCCTAGCATGGCAATTTTCATATAGGTTGCTTTTTTGTTTTATCGAACCTCCATGATTGTTTCTAGTGCGCATTTTCACTTGACTTTTTCTTAACCAAGTCACATTCCTACTCTCTAGAAGAAGTTAGCAAACCGCGCTTTTAAACGTCGATTAAGTAAATAATAATAATTTTACTTGTACGTAAAGTTTTAAGGGAAGAGTTTTGGTTCTCGGGCTTACCACTTGAATCAAATTTGGAAACGTCTTTGAGAATCGAGGCGCTTCTTGAATGGGCGAAATTACCCATTTAATAAAACGCACTGTACTATGTGGTATTTTTATCCACGGTTAATAATTAAAATCTAGGATAGGGGATGCATGGGCCTTTGAAGAAAACTGAGTGGAATTCCCGAACTCAAAATCGATTTTGAACAATATTAAATTGATAGCAAGGAAAATAAAATAATAAGAATGGCAAGTTGGTGATCTAGAACTGCTATCTAATGGTTTTGGGGAAATAATTTACATAGTAGCCCATATAGTCTATACATGTTGCAATGGCCGTTAAGAGTAAAAGTTTAAAATTGATCTTTTGGCCCCCTCATTGTTTTTTCCTGTTTTTCCAAATCGTAAATGGAAATCCAGGTCTATATCGTAATGGGTTCCTTTTTGAAAAAAACAATCCACTGTAAGAACTTACTTCAATAGTTGCCTCCTTCCCTGCAAAGCAAGATCTCAGATGGAGTATAATGCTTATATGCTGTGAACATAATATATTCTCTTTTTTTAGGCTTTAACCAAATGTCGAACAGGGGAAAAGGCTCTACTGGTTATAATAAATTATGCAATCCAGTTATATACATTAAACTAAAATGGACGATCTCAAACGAAGTGTTTTCATTTTTTAGCTGGCAACTAGAGATCCATTCTAATTCTACGAAGATAGTAAGTATAGTGTCATCCCCCTGAACGGGAATTGTCATAGTTGGTAAAGATTTTCTGCACACAATTGCTTAAAAGTAAATGGTTTTTCAATCGGGAAATTGAGATCTAATTTTTATGTTTGCGGGCGGTAATGCCTAAGCTAGATAAGAAGCTTATTCCCAATAATCAAGTATTGGACGAATTGTGCTTTCCTTCGTACGCATTTTATAAAATTTGGAGGAGTTATTGCCTAAATTAATTTGTGTCTATTTGCACTAGGCATTTACTTTTTGGACTATTTATAACGGTCGTTAATGGGCAAATTTTCTAAAACGTTTTTGGTAACTTAGATAAACTTTCAGTTTCTCATTGCTGTTTGTAGCTTTTCCAGCAGGGTTAGTTCTTCTTTTTCTTGGAGGGTTTGCCCTTAATCTTATAGAAATGGTCCTGTAATAGATACCTCCATCTATTCGAAACTTCGATCGCGCTTTGGTGAAATTCCGAACTTCTAATCATGGCAGGCAAAATATCTCTATACAGAGTGTAACCTTTCTAAAGTAATCGTTTCATCCGGGGGACATTGGTTACGATCCATGTGGCACGCTCCCGTTCTGTTTTGCCCACCAATGTCTTGCCTGTTTCTTTGTCTCTCCCATGATCAAGTAGTGATGAATCAATTTGCCAAATCCCTCGTAATTAAACGTTGTTTTGTCTATTATTCCATAGCTTCCGATAGTCGCCCTATTTGTTTGGTCCAATAATGCTTACTGGCATTATTGAATTGCTCGCTGTCTCCAATCGTTGTCCATATCATCCGTATACTCGAGGTAACACCCATGAAATTCCGGAATTTTGGTCCTTGAATGTATCTAGCGGCCTCATTAACTACTTTTTCCATCAATTTTATGAATGTACTGTCGGTCTTTCGTCATGGGGAAAGTTTAGGGTGTCAACAAACTCAAAGGCCATCTAGATGAATCACAGTTTAAGAGTAGGTGATCGGTTTGAGTAGGCTTCTCCGACGATTTTTGTTCTAATTGTCCACGCCAAGTCGAGAATGGCTGTTTTTCAATTCGGGCTTATGTTCTTCTCTCGCATCATCTTCACACCACAACGTCCCAATAATTATAATTGGGATCTTTAATACTGTTTTGCCGCATACATTTGTTTATTGGCCAGGTGCACACAGGATAACAATATTAGATCCCTGCTGGGAGATAAGTAAGGCGTTTTCTGAATAGCCGTCCTTTGTGCTCCAACATAGGAGGGTATACCGCCTCCTTTGGCCATTGCATCCAAATTAGGGTGTGTCCAATTTTTCTAATGACGTCTGGCCGAAATGCATCTACAATAACCAAATACTATTTTTTGAATTTTGATGCTGGTCAAAGAGGGCAATGGCTATAAATAAAACTGAATAGAAGAATTACATGGAATATTTTCAAGGGTTCGGCTTTTTCTTGTTCATTAAAATTTAATATGTGCGGGTACTACATTTAATTTTATTTATTTTCTATTGGGGCTCAGTCTTAAAAGTTTTTCTATTTCTCTATGGTTGAAGAATAATTATGCCGATTTTGGATCCTATATAATTTAATTTTGGAAAAATTATTGCATAAGGTTTGTTTTAAACTCTTAAAATTGGTGTAATTTTGGGCGCAACTATTTTCTTGTAATTACCGTAATGGGGTATTTAGCTCAGTTGGTTTAGAAGCGCTGCCTTGACAGGGCAGAGGTCATGGTTGAATTCAGTTATGTCCACAAAAAAACTCGATATAAGTGTCTATAAAAATGAGTATCTTTCCAAGGCCATGCTCTGGACCCGCTTAATAAGTATCGGTGGCGTGGGTCCAAAGTATTATTTTTAAGTAATTCCATTAGCTGTTCAAAAAGAATTTGTATTTGTTTAGGTTTGCTTTTTGTTTTAAAAAGTTTTCCTATTAAATACACTTGGTCAATTTCATTTCCATGGCTAGATCGGAAATGTCTTGAATGTTCTTTTTCTGCGGTTTTTTCCCAAGTTCGAACATATCCCCTAAAAAAATAATTTTATGTCGGCCTTTTAATTGCTGAAAACTTTCTAGTGCAGCAGTCATATTGTAGGATTCGGGGCATTATAGGCATCCCATATTATATGGATGCCATTTTTATTAATTATTTGGGAACGATTTGTTTTTGTGGTGGCATAATTTTCTAATCCGTCTTTGATTTAACAATGTCACATTAAAATATTTCCCTATTAAATAGCAGCACAGCAATTGGTGAAATTATAGCGACTATCAAGTTTTTGAGTCAAATATTGTATTGTCAACTGCTATCTGACAAATGGATCGGCCACAAATAGCTTTATGTTAAGAATTGGTTGGTCGTCCTGATATAACCGAATTTTTTTACTACAAACGATAGTTGTTTTTTTTGAATTGGATCATCGGCAATGTAAAAAAAAATTCGATTTATCATGCTAGTAAAGATAGTCCGTATAGCCTCGCTCTGGCTTTTATAACTCTTCTCGTACCAAATCCTTCTAAATGTGCTTTCCAAATGGTGAATATATCGTAGTCCAGGCATTGCCAATTGGCGGGAAAATCTATTTCCTTAGGGTGATTGCTCCCATCTTCACACAATATGCTATTTCGGTATCAGGACTATTGAAAGTAGGGTTAAGGAACGCCTATATGATTGTTTAGATTGCTTAGTTGCAATGGTCTTATATTTTTTTGAAAGCACATTGGTAATGAGTTTCTTTTGTAGTTGGTTTTACTTAACTCCAGTTAGACAATTACTTTGCTTTGCCAATAATTTCTATGAAATTTGAGCTAAATTTGGAGTGTTGTTGCGCATTTTTACAGTATGGTTTTAGCTTGTCCAGCAAAATTCCCCTCATCTTACAAGGCGTAGGAAGCACCTTTTTTCAAGGCTTCCGCGGCGTATTCGTTTCCATTGGAAATAATCACTTTTCAGCGCGAAAATAAACAATTCTCACTATTTTTCTGGTGTCGGTACAAACTGTGGGAATTTAAAAAAGTTGGTGGTTATTTGCTCTATTGTCATAGAATCAAGATATCAAAAAGCCCTTTTTTACAAGGGCTTCTTTAATATTTAATTTGAGGCGTAAAACCTATTTGGCGTTCTTTGCCTCTTGGGTTTTTCGTTTTTGTCTTGGATTTTTGAACCTACTCTAACATGGCCACATCTAAATCCGAATAATCCGTTGGCCAGATATATTGAGGGTTAAATACCTTCTTTGGTGGCTGGGTTAACCAATAGGCCCCATCTTTCCAAGAACCACCTTTGAAAACCTGACCTGTCATTTTATAATGAGGTCCTGTTGTTGGATTTGTCATAAGCGTTATGATATTTCGCCTGTGGAGTCACCTGTAACTTTGCTCACTGGGGAGTCCGTACAATTTTCTGTTCATCCTTTCTCCATCATTAAACTGTCGTAAAATCTTGTAGAACCCGGCTTCGCATCTCTATACCCACGGTTGTCGCACTTGATGAGAAGATTAGTTTTAAAAAAGGTTTCTTTTTCATGCTAAGGCACCATTTTTTATTTCTCCTGTAAATTTACTGCTACATTTTTCCCGTTTGTAAGGTATCATAAACTTGGGAATCCTCTGAATTACATTTACTTTTGCCATCTTTTTCCAATGGCGTTTTCATATAAAGTTTCCTCGGTAATAGTTAAAGTCGCTCACCTCATCATCTTATGGGTCGGTAAACATCTGCCACCATTCGGCCACGTTTTCCCCATGTCATATAATCCAAAATCATTTGGTTTGTAAGACTTTACTTTGCTGTTATATCCGCACCGTCATCTGACATCCGGCATTCCGCCGTAATCACCCTTGCCTTGCTTAAGTGGCAATTGATCTCCTCGGCGCACATCTTTTGACCGCTTCTGGTATAGGTCACCTTTCCCAAGGATATTTTTTTTCTTCCTCTAATTATTTTTGTATCCCTACTTCAATTTTGGCCTGGGCTGCGTATCCATTCTGTTTCCGTAGGTTAATCTATTAATTCTGGGTAAAATTATTTCCTGAACTTCTTTTAGCAATACGGAAACTGAATCCTTCTTGCATTTTTCTTGTAAAGAATCTATTTTGGCCGTTATAAAGCACAGATTCCGGCTTATTCAATAGGCTCAGGCTAAAACGTCCTTCAGCCTCGCCATTAATTACTTTGTATTTAGCCTCTTCTGAAAGATAACTCCTTTCCAACATTACCGGTGTCTTAACTCGTCCTGTTCTCCATTGCAAATTGTGTTGCTGAATCCAGCTAACACCTAAACAGGATATTCCGCATAAGCTGGGTGACGCGGTAATTATTGGTCATAGTTTCATTTGAACCCCAATCTGTTTTCTCCACACCAAGGTATCCTGGTAAAGCCCGGTGTAAATATGTAACATATTTGGGCTTTTCAGGGGGATATACACTCTTTAGGTAATCTAAATATTCAATACATTACTGGTTACTCGGTCTCATCCATATTAGAAAGACTGTACGGTGCTGCGAAGTGGCAGTGTTGTTTCATTCGTGCTTACGTCATCTTGAACCTGTCTTTTTGTAAAGGTCCACGCTTCTTACAAAGACTAGACCAGGCGCAGTTTCTGCTCTAAAGTCTGAATTGTACTGAATCCTCACCTTTCCTTGGGTTGATATTCCAGCCGTAGCTCTTGAAACATTTTTTGAGGAGGATGAGTTTTTTTACAACTTGAAAACCACAGCTAAATAGCGCAGAGAGTACAACTTTTGATGAATTGTTTTTTTCATAATTAGGACTTTGAGTTCAAAAAGACAAACTTCTTTCTTAAAGGAGTTTGCGATTTCATATTTTAATTAATATTTTTGTGGTCGCTTTCGGCATATAAAAACGATGATTAAGGCATAATATTTTGTTAATAGAAAAAAATTAATTTCAATTATTTATAAATACGCAAAGCATCGCTTAACAGCAATAACGACTTAAAATTTTTATAGTATGGACAATTGATAATTCTTGCAAAAAATATCAATTATATGATTTAGATGCAACCGTTTACTACAAATAGTTTTCATATATTTCTAACATGACCTTACAATGGGTAATAAGTGGGGCTATATTTTTTTTGTAGTTTATATAGAGATATTTGGAAAAAGGGCGTTGACTATAATGAACCAAATGAATAAATTTAGGTTTTTATGGAATTATATAGGACCAAATCTTAATTATAATAAGTAAAATGAAAAATTATCACTACTTTTTTCTTACTCCTTTAATAGTGGGGTGTAAAGTTTTCTTGCACAGGAAGACAGGGTAATTAAACAGCTGTGGGCTTTTTTGACTATTTGGCTGCAGATGCGCGAGCATCAGGTATGGGAGAATTGGGGGTTGGCCACTTCTCTACGACGCCTCTCGCAACAGTGGAATCCCGCGAAATTTGCCTTTGCAGAAAGGAAAATGGAATCGACTTAGTTATACCCTTATTTGGAAAGTATAATAAGGATATAGCATTGTTGAAGTGGCAGTTTTTCATAGTAAGATCATGAGAAGTGCCTTTGCGTTTGGGATTAGATATTTTTACTTTAGGAGAAATTGAACTTAGGCATTGCTGGTGTCAGGAAGATTGGCCAAGCCCAATGAAGTTGCTTTTGACGGATCTATTCTTAAAACTTTAGCGAAACCTTTTTTCCGATGCCGTTCACAGGGCGATATTCAGCTCCCAATCTCAAATTGCGGATAACGGCAGCGAGGATTCTAAAGCGGCGAGTTCTTTCGCAGTGGATGTTTCTGGGTATTATCGTCCAAGGGAAATAGCTTTAATAGCTTTGATGCCGATGGAGGGCAGGTTTTAATGTTTTTCAAACCTTGAAGTAAATTAAATATGATGAATGCTGGCAAGAGAATTTTCTACCTACCAATTTGAAAGCTGGTGTTGGATTTGACTTTATTTTGGATCAAGATAATGTGTTGGGGCTAACTACGAAGGAATTTAATAAATTGTTGTGCCCAACACCAACAGAATTATAATAATGATGGTGTCATAATGGAACTGATAATGACAATATCAGCAAACTCTTTTTTTGAAGGAGTTTTTTAAGTCATTCGTGATGCACAGGATGGTTTTTAGTGAAGAGTTACAAAAACTTACTGGGCGTTGGAGCGGGAATACAACCTATCAAAATGCGTTTATGTTAAGGACAGGTTATTTTATGAAGTGATTTAAAAGGCTCAAGAAAATTTTTTCACCTTTAGGTGCTGGATTTAGATTTTAAATCGGGCCCAGGTGGACTTTGGGTCTTATTTATTCTCTTCTTCAAAGGTGAGAAACCTCTGGAGAAATACGTTGAGATTTTCCCTTACATTTAATTTAGGGGAGGAATTTTGAATGATTAAAGGTATAAATCGTTTATAGTTTTAAGTAACTGCCCACCGAGCAGGTTTTACTTTATTTTGACTAATTGTATACGTTGTCAAATATGATATAAGCGGAATCGTTCGATCTTGTGGTTATGAATCTGCCCGTGAATTGAAGATCAAGTCAATACTACTGAAAGAGGCAGTGATAGCGAGGAAAAAAGCCTATTCCCCTTATTCGGAATTTAATGTTGGTGTCAAGCCGTAATTTTGAAAAATGGCGAAATTGTTACGGTAAACCAAGAAAATGCGTGCTTATCCATCAGGCTATTGCAGAAAGAGTATGCAATATTTTTGCTTTTTTCAAAATTTAGGAATGCTATTCAGAGGCATTGCCGTAAGCGCTACCTCTAAAAATTTTGTGGTCAATAAACCGGCGGCGCCTTGCGGGAATTGTAGGCAGTCCGTATCTGAATACGAATAAAACAAATAGCCCTATCTCTATAATCAGTCGGGAGACGGGAGAGATTTAAAGTGGTAGCTCTGTTTTTGGAAATATTCTTCTTTGGCTTCCAATACAGTATTTCTTGGTTTAGTTAATAATTACTGCATTATGTTTTTAAATTTCAGCAATTTCCTCAACTATTCCTCTTTTGATTGCTATAATGGCATTATTGGAGCTTTTGATTTAAAATTTTTTTTCCTATTGATTTATATATGTATTTTTTGTTCTCCATTTTTGTCTTAAAATTGTTTTTGATAAATGCGAAATACTCATAAATTTATTAATGGAAAAAATAACCAAAGAGGTCTACCTTAAAATGGTATGAGGAACATGCTGTTCTGGAGAAAGTTTGAAAGAATATAACTTGCAGCAGTATACATTCAAACAAAAAGTTCGTGATTTTAGCATCTTTACAATGGACAGGAAGCTGTTTCTTGCGGAGATTGCACGCAATGGATCTTACCAAGGCAGGATGATTACGGCTATAGGAACCATGTTCAACCAATAGGGAATGGGTTGTTGATCCAAAAAGTATTGGCCGAACTCTACAGGTAAAGTTTACCGGGTACTCTTCCAGGGGATGGGTGGGTCCTATGCATATTTTTTCAAAGAAACACCGTTTTTATGGTGGCACTGGCATCGTAGGTGGTCAAAAATTTTCCCCCCCCCCCCTTTTGGGGGGGGGTGGGCTGGATTGGCTTTTGCAGATAAATATTTCAAGGGATGCCGTAACCTTGATGTAAGTTGGGGTGATGTGTGCGGTTAGGACAGGTTCACTTCACGAAAGTTTTAACTGGCATGCCTTTTGGCAATTACCCGTTGTATTTGTTTGTGAGAACAAATGGCTCTGCATGGAAATCAGTCCGCAGAACTTCACATTCAACGGAAATTTGGAATTAGGTTTGGATATGAATGCTTGTGGACGCTGGTAGATGGAATGGATCCGGTACAGTGGCCAAAGGAAATGATAAAAGCTATTGATCGCGCCAGGTCTGGGGTGGTTCGCAACTTTTCTGGAAAGTGAAACCTATAGATATAGAGGGTCATTCATGTCGGATGCCAACATTATAGAACAAAGGATGAGGGTTGAGGAGTACAGAGAAATCGACCCAATATCCAAGTATGACGGTTATAAAGACAATAATTGTCTTCGGATTGCCAGATAAAGAAATTGATGCCAAAGTGAAAAAGTGGTTATAGAATGCGAAAAATTTGCGGGAGAATCGGATTATCCGCCCTGTTAAGTCATTATATGACATGGTTAACGATCAAAAGATTATCCATTTGTAGCAACATAAAATATAAGTAAATGGAAGAGGTAATAATATGCCCAAAGACTAGCGATACCCATGGAAGAAGGGACTGTTGCTAAGTGGCTAAAAACAGTAGGGGACAGTAGAAGAAGGTGGATATTTTGGCGGAGATTGAACCGACAAAGCAACAATGGATTCGATCTTTTAATGAAGGAACTTTATTATTATATTGGAATTAAGGAGGGAGATCAGCCCGGTAGATACACTTTTAGCCATAAATTTTGTTTTTTTTTTTTTTTTTTTTTTTTTTGGGGTGACAAAGGAGAGGAATTTCAGGATTGTTGACAATTCTTCTCAGATGCAAGGAGGAAAAACAAGCCGGAACCTGCGCCTGAGACCGTTTGAAGGAGGTGCACAGGCAAAAGTGAAGCTGCTAAAATCCCTGAGGGGTTGGAAAAGTAATATGCCACGCCTTAGTGATACTATGGAAGAGGAACAGTTGCCAGCTTGGTTGAAGAAGGTTGGGGACGAAGTTTGAGAAGGGATTATTCTAGCCGAAATAGAGACGATAAGGCTACATGGAATTTGGAGTCTTTTATTCAAGTTAATTTACTGTATGTAGGTATTTAAGGAAGGGGAATCAGCAGCCGTAAGATTCTGTACTGGCCGTAATTGGACCAAAGGGTACGGATGTGATGCTGTATTGAGTTGCAGGTTTCTGCTGCAAAAGTAGAAAGTATTCCCGAGAAACTAAAAGTCTGAAAGTTGTCTGCAACAATAAGGAATTTGCGGTTATTACCAACTAATGATGGTCAAAGAATTTTTGCATCGCATTGGCAAGAAAATAGCTCAGGATAAAGGAATTAATTTAGGGGAAGTTAAGGGGCAGTGGAGATCAAGGTAGAATAATAACAAAAGGATTGTGAGGAATCAGCCCTGCTAGAAAAGCGGGGGAAAAGAGCAGTGTCTCAAGGATAAGGCAGTGGTTTACAAGCTTGCTGTAGCGCGCCTATTTATTTTGCCAGTAGGGCAAGAAGGGAACTTGAAGAAGTGAAGAACTCTCTCAAATGCGCAAGGTAATTGCCAAGTCGTCTGGAGCATCTAAGGTTTTTTCCGCACCGCATCATTTGACATAGAGGTTGATATGGATATGCGCAAGATTTCCAAAGAGAACAAAATCAATAGCTTGCAGATACCAAGGTTTTCTTATTAACGGTATGTTGTGGGTTAATACTGGGCTTGGTGCTTGGCGTTAAAATAACATCGACAAGTAATACTATGGGAACAATGATCTACAAGATATAATCACCACGTGGCATATAGGAAAGTGGGCAGTTGCGGTTGATTGAAAGGTCTTTTTGGTGCAGTATTGAAATTCGCCATCAAATGATCGCTAACTGCAAATAGGTGCGCTTCAGTAAAGGATTTTGCAGGTAAGGCAAGGAATAAGAAAAATTAGTCCAGCTGAAATGGAAGGCATTGTACTTTTACGTTTCTAATTTTAGGGATGTTCGGATTTCTGAATTTCCTCAATTTAACCAACTAATTCTGCATACTATCTGTCGGCGCAATTGTCAAAAGCCGTAGCTTAAAAAATGGACAGATCGTTGTTGGGGAATACATGAAAGGTAACCTTGGCATGTGATCATGAACAGTTGATGAGCCACAGGGGCCCAGTTCTTGCACAATCTAAGGGCAATCTTGGAATCCGGTTAGACATGCCTGCAATAGTCCCCAGAAAGGTATTTTCTTGCTCTGGAATTTTTTTGGTTAAGGCGTTTGTAGCCATTGAAAAGGGAATAACATCAAGATAAAGTCCATAACTAATAGAAAAGCATCCTGATTTTCAGGATGCTTTTTTATCTTTAAAACCTGTACATTTTTCTCTTGCTAATGGTTTTGCTTTGTGCATCTAACTGCCTCTGTTGCTTGAATGAGAAATGGAATACTTTTTTTATAAGTTACAAAATCATTAAAAATTATTATATGAAAAACTTATTTTTCTTGCAGTCCTTTCTCTATTGGTGGGTTGGTGGGTGGTGCCAAGATAGAGAGACGTAAGATTAACGAATGGGGCCATATCTCTGGTGCAATTAGCATGATACTGCTATTCCAAAACACAGCTAAAGAAGACCTATATGGATTTTTCTACCGTGGAAAGGGTAGGTGGGAATAATACCCTATTTGGGGCTTCAAGATGAGCTAAAGGGAAGGGAAGCCGGTACTGAGGGGATAGAAATGGCTGCTTGAATACATAGAAGAAATTTTCGAAAATAATGGATTAGCCCTATTTTGAAAAGTTCAGGGATACTTGACAATTTTGAGAAGCCAGCGTATAATGTGGTGGGGTATATTGAAGGTACGGACAAAAAATTGAAAAATGAATTTGTAATAATTGGTGCACACTATGACATATAGGTGGCAAGCTGACCCTGGTATTCCGGTGATATTATTGCAACGGAGCCAATGATAATGCTTCAGGAACCACAGCGTTTTGGGGAATTTTGCTCGTTATTTTGGGAAATTTTGGGAAATGAATAAACGACGCTAATTTTTCGCCTTGTTCAGTGCAGAAGGAAAAGGGCTTTTTGGGATCAAGCATTTAGGCCAAAAGACTAAAAATAATAATTTTAAACCTCTATGCCTATGCCTCAACTTTGAAATGGTAGGAGTTCCCTTGGTAGGGAAAGACTTAATTTTATGTATGGTTACAGGTTATGAGGAGTCTGAATTTGGGGATATTGCAACGGTTATGCCAAGGAAAAAAATTATAGGATTTTCTTCCAACGGCAAGGAATATATTTGTTTTAAAAGATGCGATGATTCTCCGTTTTCAGCAAGGAGTTTGGAGTTCCCTTCCCGCAACTTCTTGTACCTTTGACTTTACCAATTTTTGACCAATACATAAGTAGGTGATGAGGCTTACCATAAATGGATTTTTGACATAAATTGGCCTTATTGGTAAACCAAAACTATTCCGATTTAAAAATATTATAAACTCCCCTACTAGGGAATAGCATACAATAATGGCGAATATTATAAATTACAGGAAGTAGTAGGGGAATGGTTTCAAATGGCGGCAGTTATCGCCAATGAGGCACAAGGTGTTTTGCCCTGTCAAGAAATAAATTTGCCCATTGCGGCATTGGACTCAAATATCTCCAGTTTTTCCTTTGATTTGTCAAATTTGGCGGATTATGAAGTTGGATGATTTCTTGAAAAAGAACTGGGAAACAAGTAGAATTTCTTGTAACTAATGCTGGCAATATTGAATAAGCCATTTTTTTGAAACTCTATGGAAAAATTTTGAAGAGGTGTACAAAGTCAATGTTTTTGGAGTGGAAGCATTACTAAAAAATAATCCGTTGAGGCCCAAAGATTGGACATATGTGGTTACCATAGCAGTTTCTATGGGAGGGTTACAGGGTAGTGTAAATTTCCGGGATTATCTGCCTACAGTTCCAGTAAAGCGCCGTAATTACAATGACAGAATTATGGCGGAAGAGTTTAGAGAATCCGGACCAATCAATTTAATCGTTGGGCCTTGGAGCCGTGCGACAGAATGGGTTAGAGGAGCTTTCCTGGGCTATTTTTGCAACCTACCAACGCTTTGGAATGGCAAACTATATAAGGATTTTGCAACTTAATTGGAAATAAGCTTTACACTGGTAAATTGCTACAGTTTCCATTCCACTCTTAAATCATCTGAAAGTATGAAAGAATACAAGTGTATTAATATTCGATTGTGGATGGGTTTTGGTTGATTAGCGAAGGTGTTTGGGTAATCAGGTGTTTGGTGATATGGCAATGAAAATGGGCTTGATGATAGATATTTCCTAATGCATGCAGCATTTTAAAGTGGTTTTTTAAATGGACAAGTATCAACAGTGGGAGGCGATCATCAAAAATCATTGCCTTCGGATTTTGAAAGAGAAATACGCCATAGATCCTCCAAATATTTCGACGCATCTTAAACGGTAGATTGGTATTCAGGCGGTCTTGGAGAAATTGACTGTTCACGATCTGTGTTTGCATCCAGTGGCCGCCCAGGAAAAAATTAATAAAGAATTTGGCTTACTGATCTGGTCTATTGTCCCCTTTATTATTAATGATAATATTTCAGCATGTTAATGAATATTGAAAAATGGAAGCCCGACTCCGGCAATTTATTTTAACTTTTGCTTCAGCAGCTATGGGTTTTTTGCCCAATGAATGTCTGGTAATAGAAGATTCCTATAAGGGAGGCTTGCGCCACCTCTGGGAGGATTTGATGTGTATGGGTATGATCTGCACAATGAGATCCCAATTTTGAAGAAAGGAAGTTACAAAACAAATTCGAACAAATGAAGGATTTGATATCCTGTGTTAACTGTAGTCCCACTGCCTTTTTTTAGTTTAGGTTTTTTAGTGGTTTTGTTTCGCGAGATCAGACTGGCCCTATTGTTTTGGTTTGAGAAATTGTTCCAGAATAATCTTTGATTAAAAACGGTAATGGGGATGGCATAATTAATCCTGGTTAGCCCAGATATAACCCAAAGATCAACATTACCAATACGGGTAATTATGTTATAGAAAAAGGATTGCCCATAAATATAGGTTCCAATATTGATCAAACCAGAACCTGTACCCGGTATTAGAAATCGAACAAAGAATAAAAGGGTACTTGAAGGCTCCAATTCAACGAACGCAAATAATGCTAGAGGGCTACGAAATGATGGATCCCCCCATTTGAATCAAAATTTTTGCAACAGCGATAATCAGCCCAAAAAATGGGAAACTTAACGTCAAAAAATACACTGCCGCCCAAATCCGATTCTGTAAAAAGACTGACAGAATTTCAGCTTAATGAATTTAAATAATATTTTTTCCACTTTAACAATGTTTTAACGGAGGTATGCTTTGTTTTAGAAGGGTGTTTTGTTCATGTAATTTTTGACGTTAAGGATTCTGCCAGCCATAGCACTACAAAGAATACGTCCATTAAAATCATGGTAAGCGTATTTCCAATGAAGTCCCAATGTTGTCCCAAAGTCTTCATCATACTTTCTTTGGGGATAATATTATTAATGGATTACTTTCTTCCTTGGAAATAGGGTATGTCCTAGATAGTCCTCCATGCTATTAATAAGGCTTTAGTTGGTTTTTCCGGCTTTTTGGAAAAACGCTTGGTCGGCAGATAGAATTTCCTTATGGTTAAGTGAAACTAGTTCCCCGCCAATTTTTCAAAGCTCCTCCCTAAAATCAGTAATAATTCAAATAAAAAATACTGATGGGTTTTTGGATACCTCTTTTTGTTTAGCCCAACGCTATGATCGGCAGGAAACAATGTGGCGATACACATAGAGAATGAGGGGAATAAAGAATACGAAAGAAGTTTTAGCAATAAAAACTAGAGGCACTAACGATAATAAGGAGTAGTTATTGGTGGTTCTTAAATGTTCATATATAATATAATAGTTATTTTTCAATGATTGTTGGAATACAAATTTTAGTTGAAAGAAGTTTGTCTTTGTAAGTTAATAAAAATGTAAATATTGAACTATTTTCCTATTTTCATCAAGGTTAACTTAATTGGTGATAAATTCTTTGTGTTAATTCGATTTAAGATCTTTTAATTTCTATTTTGTTGCTATGCGGAGACTTTGGAAAAGTTTTCCTGAAAAGGGCGGTAGGTTTTTACGTAATGGAGCTTATAAGGAAAAGGTGTTTCACGTAAAGTGTAAATCAGAGGGTTTACCGTACATGGCGATTATAGGAGGATGCCCCATGGGGCTACTCAGAATTTCTGTCAAGCTACTTTAAACTAAATATCCGATTTTATTACTTTTGGTCTGAAATAGAACATTTGGTTGCTTTTGAGCAATTGGTCGGAAAATAAACACACGGCTTTGGAGTGGAAAAGGTCATTTCAATATTTAATGTTACCATTTTTAAAGGCAGAAGTCTTCTATAATCTTTTGCCTATGTTAGCCAGCCATTTTAGAAATCAAAGGCGGTAAGTGATAACGGATGCTTAAGTATGTCATTGGCCTTGAAACAATTTGATATCAGGATAAAGGAAAATCCTATATTTTTGAGCTGGCGCTGGCAGTATCTTTAGATATATAATGGTAAACTATTTCAAAAGAAAATAAAAGGGTAAAGCGGTACGTAAATGTGTTGAAGGTGGCTACTGGTAGGGTGTATCTTTTTCCAACCAATGCGAGGGTAGAAATTATAAAGGGATTAGAGTAGTAAGTTATGATAAAAATTATTATGGCCGTTTAATGGCAGGTGGATGGGGTCAAGATTTTGGCCAATAAGCAAAAACTGCCTACCCTAAGCGTTTTTTTTCATGATATGTTTGGGGAACAGGGGATTACTTTTTTGATCCAGAAAGACGTTTTAAAAAGGTTGTCCAAATTTATCGGTCGAATAATATTAATCTTGACCAACTGAAAGATATAACGAACTCGTCCAAGAGCAATTGGCCAAATATACAACAGGAAAAATATGCTGGAGCGGCAATGCGCAACACGCTCCATGTATAGTGTATGCTGCCCTAAAATTCCAGAAAATGAATTTGACGGTAATGATTGTTGGCTCCAGCGACATTGGATAGAGGTGAAGAGCATTTTACCAGGATGTTATAACCTGTTTTGATAATGTGGGGAAGAAATGTCTAGTGCACCTTAGGCATAAAGCCACTTTTCCAATACTGGTTTTGGGTATATGATTTGACATGGCAAATGATGCACCTTTAAAAAATCTGGTGCGACAATTTAGGGAAAAGCCAGATTTATGAAACCGCCAAGGAATTTTATAAAACAGGAAATTTTTTTAATGGAATGCAGGTAATTTTTTATGTGGAGCGGTAAATACCATAGTTAATGCTTTTAAAAAATTTCAAACCAGAACAATATGCTTTTCCGAGTGGGATGGAAATATTACATACCAACAAGGAAAAGGTTTTTTATCATGAAAATTATCCTAAGGCAGATAAGTGTCCCATTGATTATGCGATTTTGGAACCCTCAAAAATATTTTTTGTCCTACTGCTTCTTTCGATTGGAATGAACCTATGGTACTGTGGGGTTCTCTACGATAAGTTGGATAAGGATGATAATAATAATGCTTTGGTGAACTGCCAAGTTTGGCCGAGGATGCCCAAGGGAAATATCATCCGTCCAAAGGTAAAATAATAAGTGTCATTGATGGCTAAAAAGATTATATTGTAGTGGACAAGAGGAGGTTTTACAGATATACCCTAAATCTAGGAGCAGGACATAAACAAAATACTTACCAAGGTAAAGGATAATTTGGGGCCATTTAGGATAGTTTATGGGAGGGAAAATTTGAATAAGGATAAGAATCGGTAGTGGTCGAAGGTAGCCGTGAGACATTAAGAAGCGATTTTAAAGGGCTGTTTGGGAAGCGAAATAATTCGCTCAGCGATTTGCCTCGATATTCGTCAGAACACTGCGATCAAGAGGCAACCGAAGGAATCTATTATTGGGGATATTCCTTTTAAAGGACAATACTCATGGTTTTTATTTGTTTCCATTTTTATTGCTCGTAGGCTTAACGGCCATTCCACGGCGGTAGTCATAGGTGCGATGTTAATTCGCCTTAATGGGTCCCTATTTTTCGGTATGGGGCTGTCATTGGCTAATGACATTGAATACCTTAAGGCGGTCATTAAGAATTTCGCTTGATGGTAAAGCGCTTAAGTGTTAATTAACTGCTTTTTATTCTTTTACCTATTCCTTTAAGAGATGAGTCTTCAGAGCTTTTAGCACGTACTGAATCCAGATATACGAGGATTGTTCTGATTGCCTTTTTTGGGGATTGGCGTTTGGTTAATTGCCCGTGGCAAAAAAGTACGCAAGCTAGCGTTATGTTATGGTGTGGCCCTTGCCACAGCATTGATGCCGCCTTGTATGTAAACTGTTGGGTTTTGGGTTGGCAAATAGGGAATTTTGGGTTATGCCACTGGACATGTTCTCTTTAACCATAATAACCATTTTTTATTGGGTTGGCCACTTTTTTGGTCATCAAATTATTGCCGTTTTCCTATGGGTGCGCTATGGCAATTCACAACGTAGAAGGTTCATAGCCAGAATGGCAATCAATAGTGGCAAATATTTTAGTACTGATTCCTGCCGGATTTTACATTTTACGATGTTGTTTTCAGGAGTCCCTCTATTTAAAAAGAAGCCAATTCAGTTTTGTGGACCATAATGTTGTACCTACAAATTGCCGGTGGAAGGGCCGGGTATTTAGA
>Ga0163217_1048700_pt1 | contig 17394 bp, 12 predicted proteins | sample SynspAceP_FD_185933 | JGI IMG/M metagenome (GOLD analysis project Ga0163217, IMG submission 185933) | Saline lake microbial communities from Ace Lake in Antarctica - Synechococcus sp. Ace-P (PacBio error correction) | ecosystem: Environmental > Aquatic > Non-marine Saline and Alkaline > Saline ...
CACAAGAAAAAGAAAGGGAAAAATTTACAATAAAACAATTATATTAACGTTGGGTTAGCTAATACAGGGGGTCGGGCGAAAAATCCTACCAACCCGGTTCGAACTCCCGGTTTTTACTTAAAAGTATCAAGGGTATGCGGTTTTTGGATGGGGGGGAATTTTTTTTGATAGTAAAGACTTGGGAGCTCCCTGTATGGGTTTTTGAAATATGCAGGATCTGGGAGTTTCCCCCTGGGCAATTCTTGGAGTGAGATTAAAGGGATGTTAAGGAAGGGAATGCCCCAAATTTTAAATTCTGGTGGGGGTTTGATTTTTAATAGAAAATGGCGATGGCACTTTTACCGTAACAGGAAAGTGTGTTGGTCCCTAATTTTTTAATGCCTTCGGGAATTGCCTATTTTTCAGTGGAAGTTGCTTCCTGGAAAACTTATGCCCGCCTTTATATTTTGAGGTAACATTACTTGGCAAACCAATAACATCTGATCACGATCGTGACGGTGTAAAGTACCAATTCTTGGGAAATTTAAATAATTGATGGATCTTTTTTAAAACGATGATACCGATGAGGATGGCATTCCCCAATTAATTTGACACCGATTTGATAGATCAGGACGGTATTCTACCGAGGATGAAAATAAAAGATCGCAATAACGATGGTATTCCCTGATTATTTTTGGGGACAAAATATTTAAAGCTGAAGTTAACTGACAACTAAATAAAAAAATGCCCTCGCTTTAGCGAGGGCATTTTTAATTTTAAAGAACTTTTTTTTTTTTAAAGTTTCAAAGCCACGCTCAAATTAAATTGGTCCAGGTTAGTGTCCTATACGGTCATTGGAAAAGGGTTCATCGACTACGGTTACCTCGTTTTCGCTAAAAACCGTCTTCAATATCTTAAAGGTTCTAATGCCAAATTTACCAAAGGACAGTCCAGCACCAATATTTAGCCGCTAACCGTACAATCATTTTCTACATGCCCCAATCGTAATAACCATCAATAATCGGGTGTCCAAAAATATATTTGAAAAGCAGGCCGCTACAAAAAGGTTTTAACGGTCAATTAGTTACACCTAGCAAATACATTGGCGCATCCAAATTTACTCATTGCCAGACTATTGTTTTCGTAGTCGGATTTTGTTTTTTGGTGTACACCAAATTCCAGGCTTAGGTAAATTTTGTCCCCCCTACTTTTCCAAAGATTTCCAATATGGTATCCCCATTGCCTTTGGGGGTCTTTGGTTAGGCCTTGTTTCGGTTCAGATTCCAAAATAATCACCATTGGCGCCATCAGTTTAGTCCGCCCTTGACGCCAAATCCTGTAAACCTGATTTGCGCATGTACAGTAAAGCCCATTAACGGCAATAGCTGCTAATAAAATTGTTTTCTTGATCATGAAATGTGGTCTCTTTTAAAGAATTAGAATACCTTTGTGCAATATTAGGGCACAACACTTTTAACCCGTTTAACTTAAAAAAGAATTTTTTCTTGCACGAACAAGTGATGTTTTGTGGTACAAAAAAAACTGCTTAACAAATTACTACATATTTTTCTAGCGGTAATTTTTAGCAGTTTTAGTTAAGATTTGGTTCCACAAGTTTTCGCCGTTTTGTATGTTAAGAAATCCTCACCTCCGCAAAGGAAGAATGATTTATTTTCTTTTAACACACTCAGAAACGGCGTTCTCGGATAAGCTTTTATGTTTATGACGCGTATTTATCCAATTAAATTGCTCTGGAGTACCACTCTCTCCAAATGTATCTTTGGTGCCAACAAATTCTTGTGGGGTAGGGCGCCCGTCGTAGCAAAAGGTAAATCCGGAGATACTCTCTCCAGACGCACCTAAATTATTGTGCTCTTCCCGCAGTAAACGATCAGCCTGGTTTTTTTTTAAGCAGAAATTTTAACACTGCTTTCCCATCAAGAGGCTTTTATGGTTGTATGTTTATTACTTCAGCAGATATACGCTTGGTTTTCTAAACTTTTCGGCTGCAATCAAAGCTTCCCATACCAAGTGTCCGGTTTGCCTACAATGGTAAACATCGGTCCCCCTTCGGTAAGCCATAATGCTTTTCCAATTTTTCAAATTTTTGGTCAATCGGGGTATTTGGCCCAACTTTTGACCGTCCCAAACCTTAGGTAAACAGGTCCTTGATGTTCTGCGATTGGCCAGGTAAGCCGCTTTGGTCTGGTTGTAGTCACCTGTTATTATGACAGTCATTCAGGTAGCCATTTTCATCAACCCCAAATCTTCCAGTAAATTTTGATGTTGTAGCTCCGTCCTCACCAAGGGTAAACCCGGCGTGGTGAAGCACCATATCTTACGTTTTTTTAATATCAGAGTAGGCAATAGACTTGTCTTTATTTGATCACTAACCCTTCCCGGTGGAAAAGTTGGCAAAAGTTCCGGTAAGGGAATTTTTCCTCCAATGGTAGTCAGCTGCAATACCGCATCATATTGCTTCGGCGATACCATCTGAAAGAAACGCCTCAGTAGGATTTTTCTCAAAGAATTTTTCCATTATTTAGCGAGCCTACCAAATACGGCACATATGCACTACATTAGGGTTGGTCTACTAATTGGCCTTAGGCCTGCATCCAAATCCCTTCTATTGTATCATTTTTACTTGATCTATATATTTTTTTCATCTGACTTGCTTTAATTTTTGTTAGAAACAAGAATAGGGATTAGTAGTCCTCCCCTAAGAGTTTTCAGGGCTTTTGTCCAATGCCGTTGCCAATTGCTCGTCGTTGGGGCTTACCATGCCATGCGGTGGTGTAGCATCATAAAATCGTAACCCCTGTCCATTATGGTAGTGCTAGTAATGACACATACGGCCCTTTCCTTTACCGTTTCTAGCTCTTGGCTTCTTCATTCCTTTATGATAGCCCTCCAAATCATTTCCTTCCTTGATGTCGACAACATCCAACCGAAGCTTCAAAATTCTTTTTAGATCACCCATTGGAAGTCATCGTTTCGTAAGCTCCATCCAATCTCTTGTCCAATTGTAGTCAATAGTAGAAAATAATATTGTCACTTTCTTTCCTGCAGCATACATAATGGCTTCCCAACTTCTTGTCACTTCCTGCACTCGCCATCACTGGAAGGGTGTATACTATTTTGAATCTTTATTCAATTTTTTCGCGACTGTGCAGCCACCCAAGGCTACAGACATACCTTGGCCCAGAGAACCTGAAGCAATACGTTACCCAGGTAAGCCTCATGGGTAGTAGGGTGACCTTTTGTAAAGCGCGAATCAATTAATCTAAAGGTATTTAATTCTTCAACAGGAAAATAACCTTTTCCTTGCCAAAACACTGTAGAAAACAGGGGAATATATGGCCGTTGGACAAAAAGAAGAAGATCTTCATTTTTTACCATGCCATATCAAATCCTTCCTTAAGCTCCATAATTTCATTGTACAGGGCAACAATAAATTCAGTACAGGCCCAATGACCTCCTGATGCCCGGAGTTTACTTTTATGAAACCATTCTTAGAATGTTCTGGCGCACTTGAAACGGTCCAAATCTTGTATTCTTGAAGGTTTGGCATTTTATCTTTATTTTTTAAACTCTCAAAAGTAAATGGCAATCTTTTGGGTACACAAGCGTGAGTTATAATAATTTTTATCAACTATCCTAGCCGATAACAGACTTTATTTTTTTGTTAAGGCATTTAATGGCTTTGAGTTGGATTATATTTGCGGCTTTAAATAGATTCTTTTTTGAATTCAACTTTACAACATTCAGACACAAGGACCAAGGCCAGGGCAGCGGAGGCTTATTACGGACCACGGCAAGATAGACACGCGCCCATTTTTTATGCCTGTTTGGCACCGTAGCTTCCGTAAAAGGGGGTACACCAAAAGGAATTGAGGGAAGGAGATAAACCTGATGTTATTTTGGGATACTATCATTTGTACTTAAGGGCCTAAAACAGAAATATTGAAACAGCTGGTGGATTCAATAAAGTTTAATGACTGGGATCGAATTTTTAACGGATAGCGGTGGTTACCGAGGTTTTATTCCTTATCCGATAACAAGAAGATAAAGGACAGAAGGGGTTAAGTTTTAAATTCGCACGATTGATGGGTTCCTATCACGTGGTTTACCCTGAGAATGTGTGGAAATCGCAGCGCGTAATCGGGCCGATATATCATCGGCTTTTGATGAATGTACTCCATATCCATGCGCGATTATAAATACGCAAACGAGCTCTATGCATAATGACCCTGGTGGGTTAGATCGCTGTATTAAACATTTGGAAAAAACTCCCTTTGCCTTATGATTACCGAGCAAACTTTTTTCGCCTATTGTTCAGGGTCAACCTATAAAGAACCTTAGAAGGCAATCGGCGGAATATATTGCAGGAGTAGGTGCGGAGGCAATGCCATAGGCCGGGTTATCCGTGGGCGAGCCTGCTGAGGAAATGTATGCCATGACAGAGTTGTTTGTGAAATATCTTCCCAGAGGACAAACCCAGATATTAATGGGGGTGGGTTACCCCTATAAAAATATTCTTGAGAATATTGCTTTGGGAATAGACTGTTGATTGTGTTATGCTACCCAGAAATGCCAGAAATGGTCTGCTTTTTACAGCACATGGTACTAGTCAATATAAAAAATAAAGAAGTGGAAGACGACTTTTTTCGCCTGTGGACGACCAATGGGGAACTACGTTTTTGTAGACCATGAGTAATTCCAAGGCCTACTTAAGGCATTTGTTTGCTGCAATGAGTATTTGGGAAACATAATCGCTACATGTCATAATTTGGGGATTTTATAATGTGGTTGTTTCGTGAGGCAAGAAACATATTTTAGCAGGGGATTTCTATTGAATGGAAATCTGTAATGGTGAAACAAATGGATAAACGACTATAGTGCTAACCATAAAGATACAATCTATACTTAAAGCGTTACTGGCAACTTTTTTTTGTCATGCTCTTCGCCTGTTCGTGCCATCGGAAATTATGGCGATTTTGGCCAGAGGCAGTAGGCAATTGATCGATTCGGGTCTCCTTTTCGAAATAGCCATGTATTTTTAATTTCACCTTGGTAATCGGGAATCTATTGTTTCCAATTTTCCTTTCTTATCGGTTTTATTTTCTTACTTTCCTAATTGGCCCACAATACCGAGATTGTAGCTATTCATCTAGCTTAGCGCAGGTGTCCTAGACGGCCGATTTTTACGGCCCTTATTTAATAGTGCAATCAATTTATTGCTGTAATCATGTTTTTTATGGGGATGTTTTATAGTACCAACGCCAGTGGTAGGATACAGACGCTTTAATCTTTTTCATTTTAAAAAAGGGTAACAGGATTTAGGGTTGACTAACAAAATATATTTAATCAATTAAATGAAAACGATTATATCTCGTGAGTAGTTTTTGATCCAGCGAGACAGATAGGGTATAATTTTTTTACTATGGAAGCGTTTTTAACGAGGAAATAACCGCTGGACTTCAAGATATCCGAGCTAATACATTCAGCAGTGGATCGATAAGGATACGGTTTTATAGACTTAATACCTCCTACGAAAAAAAGAAACTGGTGACGATGTGGAAATTGTGGAAACAAAACGAAGATTGGATACTATTTTCGATTTAAAATTGTGACCTTACTCCTGTGTCGTATATAGCTGAGACCAAGAATATGATCGAGCTAAATAATTTATTTGCTACCCCCCCCAAAAAGAAAAGGTGGCTTCCAATATAAAACAGTTATATTTTTGGTGATCAAACGTTTGGCATTGCCCATTTGCCGCAATTTCATCCTAAACCATTATTGCGGGTGCGGTTTCTTCGGTAAGAGACGTGGAGGTAATGGGTGTAAATTTGGCATTTGGTATTGGTGTGGCATTTAATATACATCCTTTTTCGACAAAGGTATTCGTACGCCCCTGGCAGAGCAATCAGGTTTTTTTCGCCCTTAATGGGCAGTTTATCATTCCCCAACGTAATGATGTTCGGGGCCATAGCCTTTATTTGCTGCAGAATGCCAAACGTTAAGCTTCAAGAATTATCTTCACTTACATTTTAATAGTTTTTGTATGGGGTTTTTGGCAGTCCTTGGCAAGTTATAACTATAGATGCCCTGCTTTGGTATGGGTAATCGCACTGTTAATGGCTCCTTAATTATTATTGCCTATATCATAATAACGGAAATTTTTCATTGAAGGTGGCTCCGAAGCAATGTGACATTGATTTTTGGAGGCATAGTTGTTGCCCTACATTGGGTTACTTTTTTTATGGCGATCAAGGTTCCAATGTATCGCGTAGCTCTGGCAACTAGTGTCTACCGGAGCTTTTTTTACCGCCTTAATTGGAGGCCGTTCTGGTTAATAGGAGGAAAATGGTGGAGCACACTATGAAGTGTTTTCGGAATTATAGTTATGTTGGGCACCCACTGTATATAATGTTTGGGGTAGAGACCGGTTACTTTACTAGGAATTCTTTTGGCATTGGCCTCCTCTTTTTTGTCGGCCACCTTTCACTCATAATGGAATTAACACAACAATTAGGCCGTTCCTCATTTCAATTTTAATGAATTTGGGAAGCGGTGTATTGTTTTTGTTTACTATTTACCTTTTCAGTTAGTGCTAGTTTTTTAATCAAATTTCTTTCAGCACTGTCCTTAAACGATTGGACATGTTATAATTTTGTACTCGCTTCAATCTTGTACTGCTTATGCCTTCATTGCATCGGTCAGATTCTTAAATATATTTCGCCTAATAATACGGTTAATCTTGACAGGTAATCTGGAACCCGTCTCGGTATAATATGGCATTTTTAATTCTTGGTGATAGTTGAAATATCCACTTTTTCTATGTTGGAGCACTCTTATATTAATGACTGTAGTGGCCAATTGGGATTTTGAAAAAATAGAAAAAAAATAAAAAAAAAGTCTAATGGGTTTACCTTCGCCATTAAAGTTTTCTATTTGCCTGTTGAAAAGAACTAAACCTATTTTAAACTATGGAGTATTTAGATTTTGAACTTCCAATTAAAGAGCTTAAGAAGAGGCAATTGGCTAAGTGACATGATGTATCCGGTGAAGAAAGTGAAGTTGATGTTTCTGAGACGTGTAAACAGATCGAGAAAAAGCTAACGAAACCGTAAGTGAATATATATAGATCTAACCGCCTGGCAAAGGGTACATATTGTCAAGACACCCAAATAGGCATTATACCTTAGATTATATAAGAGCCATTGTGGGGAAACCTTTCTGGAAATTACATGGCGATCGCAATGTAAAAAGGATGACAGGCTATGAATTCGGTGGTCTAGGTAAAATTGGCGACGCAGAGTTATATGTTTGTTGGCAACAGAAGGGCTATAATACCAGACAAGGCAGTTGCCGGTAATTTTGGAATGGCCAATCCGGAAGGATATAGAAAAGCCTTGCGTTTAATGAAGTCCGCCGAAAAAGTTTTGGAGTCCCGGTAGTGGTGTTTAATAGATACTCCAGGGTGCAATATCCAGGGATCGAAGCAGAGGGAAAGGGGCCAAGGAGAGGCAATTGCAGGAATATTTTTGGAACATGACCCGTCTAAAACGTCCCATTATTGTGGTGATTATTTGGAGAAGTGCGCTTCAGGCAGCAGCATTAGGTATTGGGGTTGGTGATACAGGTGTTTGATCGCTGGAAAATACGTGGTACTCGGTTTATTTCACCGAATCTTGTTCTTCCATCTTTGAGAAATTGGGAGTATAAGGAATTGGCGCAGAAGCCTTGAAATTGACCGCAAACCGATATGAAAAAAATGAACTGGATAGACGAAAATCGTGCGTGAGCCTGCAGGTGGGGCCACGCCAATAGGGATAAGACTTTCGAAATCGTAAAAAATAAAAATTTTCTTCTCATTATGAGGAAATTAAAAAAGTATCTACCAAAAGAATTGGTGAAAAACCGAATGGAATAAATATGCCAAATATGGGTGATTTAATGGATAGTATCCCTTTTTTGTCAAGGTGAAAAATCTGGAGCAGAAATTCTCCAGTTTTTTTGCCTTTAAAACCAATTTCGTAACTTCATCAACAGGCCAAATTGTTGAACAACTGTTAAATATCCAAAACTCTTCTTAATTCTTAATTTGGTATAATTTAGCCAAACTCATGGAAAAAAACGAACCCGTTATTGGTCATTCGCAAATAGACAAGTCGACCAATCCAATTAGCTTGGAAAGGGAAGAAAATCCCCTCAAGCCCTACTGATTTCAGAGGAAGTTTGTTGCCTTGGAGCGATGACATGATAGACAAGGAAAGGGTCGATGAAAGTAATAGAAGTATCCTACATCCTGAAGTCTTTTATAAGGATGCCCATAGATACAAATCTATGAAGCTATTTTTATAAGTTGTTTGAAAATTCGGAACGCAGTGATTTAATTACCGTTTCATCGCAATTGAAAAAAAGATGGACGATTTAGAGATGCCGGGGGCGGATTTTAATCTTATAAAATTGACACAAAAAGGGGTGGCTTCCTCCGCACGCATCTAGAGTTTTTCATGCCCGAATTAATTCTGCAGAAATTCATACAACGTAGTCTCATTAAGATTTCAAATGAAATTATCGAGGAGGCCTATGAAGATTCTAACCGATGTGTTTCGACTTTGTTGGACACTGCGAATTCCAAGTTTGTACGGTGTTACCCAGGGTAACTTAAAGCGTTCCGCGTGAACGGCCCAGAATTTGGTGATCCAGGCAAAGAAAAGAATTGAAGAAATTGCAAGGCAAAGAGGGACTCAGTGGAATACCCGATCTGGTTTTGATACAAATGGACAAGTTTAACCTCAGGTTGGCAAGGCCCAGTGATTTATATTGTAGCCGCCACGACCAGGTAAATGGTAAACGGCTTACCTTGTCCATGGCCAGGAATATAGCCCGTAAAACCCAATATTGGGTGTAGCCTTTTTTTTCTCTGGAAATGTCATCTGTTCAGTTATAACCAGGTTTGATTTCATCGGAGACGGGATTGTCCCTCCGAAAAATTAAGGACGGGAGATTGGAAAAACATGAATGGGAACAAGTTGAAAACGTTAAGGTAAAGGCCTTGGAGACAGCACTTTGTTTATTGATGAATAACTCCTTCGCTTATCCATTTTCGACCTTCGGGCAAAAGCAAGGGCGTTTTGGCTTCAACATCGCACAATCATTAAAATGATCGTTATTGATTATTCTGCAGCTGTTTTGACGGCCGGGGGAAGTCAAAAAGGAGAAACCGTGAAGCAGGAGTATCATTCCATATCAGAACTTAAAGGCCCCTTTGGCCAGGAATTGAATGTTCCGCCCGTGATACTTTGTCCAGCCGCTATCCGTGCGTAGAAACCCTAGGGGGGGGGAGTAAACGACCAAATCCTAATCTGGATTAAGGGGAATCTGGACGCAATTGAGCAGGACTGCTGATATTGTTCCCTTTATCCTATAGCCCGAATATTATAAGATTGAAATGAATGGGATGATTGAGAACGTTCCCCACGTGCTGCCAGGCCGAATTTTTTGTCAGCAAAGCATCAGGAATGGTGGTTTGGAGCTATCCGTCTTAATTCGTTGAGCTCTTGGTAAATTCGATAATTTTGGATGACTTTTTTGGATTCCTCCGTTCGAATTTCAATCCAAAATGAATGCAGAGGATGAAAAATCCATTCATTACTAAAATCTCCCTAATGCCCATGAAGGCCTGTGAAGTTCTATGAACGATGATTCCATGAGGATGAATAATGATGTGCCATTCTAATGTTGCTATTGGCTAGGTTTGGTCTTTTTAACTTGTTAGTATATGGGATTTCCTATCTGGTAATGCACATAATTGTAAGGAAGAAATTTGAGGGATTTATTCCATAATAATATACCTACGCATAGCACCCCGTTAGGAGGGTGATTTTTTCTTGTTATAGTACTGCTGTTTTCTGTAAGTCCGTTGGCTTCAGTATTCTTTATTCCGATGGAACGGGAAAACTCAAATAAACCATTTAAACGCATATGGACAATAACCTATTTGGGTATTAACCAAGCCAACAAAAAGGTGCAATGGTTGTTAAAATTATAGGGGAGGCGTCTTTCTTGTTGCCCGAGGGAGGCCATCCGTAAGGAATGTCAGATAGGGGAGTGTTCTTTTAGATATTATCCGATGTCCAAACACAAATTAATTCTAGATGAAATAGCAGTCCTTCCAAAAATCAGGAAGCTGTAATTTTTTGGAGAAGGCCCTAAAATTGCCGTCTATTTCCCCTCGACGATAATTTCTCCATGGGACGAATGCGGTTTACTATGGTGCTCTCATAATGCCAGAAATTCCCTATGACCAAGTATATGCATGTAGAAGTTATGGAGGGACAAATTTGGTGCTGCTACGATTGGTTTGCATTTGCACACGAAGATTTTACGGACAATATGGAAAATTTTTATGGCGCTTATAGAGAGCACCTTGGTAATATAGAAGGAAGCAGCGTCGGAGGCCTTGGCTCAAAAGTTAGGATTTCGAAAAGTATCCTGAGGAAAGCGGGCCGTAGCTTTAAAATTAGGAAATTACGTTATTGGGGGAAGGATTTATGTTTGCTATGTGCTCCGCCACGGATAGTTTTGATAATTGCTTGGCTGCGGACCGGAGTGGATATATGTGAGCCCATGTTTGATGGCGACCCTTCCGACGCCAATTATCAAAGGCAGTTGGACTATGGACAAACCTTGCCCTTTACCAATTTTAACGCTGGAGCGCAATCCGTTTACAATTGAATTTTCTTCTATAGATATGACTAATGCCGTGGTAATGTTCCCAAGGAAACGGACTTATTTTTCTTTGAATGGATTTTCTCTGCAAATGGGATCGGTTCGCCAACTATGCTTTGTCAAAACCACACCGTGCTTGGTCAAGGGATTTATGGGGCAGACAACTGCTTTGCGAGGGGAGAATTAAACCACACCGTTAATTGGTAATTGGGTGAAAATGAATTAATGGCGAGCACGCTATATCCATGGAATTAAAGGCAAAGGGCTTTTTTTTACATTTTTATGGAGGTCACGATCCCGAGGACTATCAGCATAGGGTAGGGGACCCCCTAAAACGCCGAATTAGCACACTCCCTTAGCTCTCCCGGTTATCGTCTCATTTTAAACAATGTTGCTTTTTCCCCGCTTGCTCAGAAAAAAGAAGCAGAAGAACTTAAACGAAATCAGATTTTTCAATTTTTCTTCCTAACGGAATGTATTAGCTCAATAGCAATCCATTTTTATTTGCCTTCGGTTTTTGGTAATGGCTTTAGGTTTTTAACTAGATATTCGTTTGCGAGTTCTGTAGTTCTTTTAAAACTTTCCTTTTTGGCATAGCTAAGATCCACAGATCATAATGCAACCCTTCTTTTTTTAGAACCTCTAAAAACCAACTCTTTTATCTCGTTGAAATTAAATGTTGAACGTAAAATTTTTTTCAAGGTGATTACGGGAGTATGCCGGTTATAAAATTAGTCATTTTTGATCTTGGATAGCCCCTTTCAATATATTCTTTTGTAAAGATTGAATTAATCGTTTTGTTCTGGCTCCCCAATACAAAATGAATTTCTTTTCTTTGGATATTCTCCTGTATCATCCCGAGAAAAGGACCAATACCTGTTACGGTTAGCTATAAATGGTTTTTTTTGGCATTCTTTGGAAAATGAAAAATTTCTATTGTTAACGACAGTAGCGGCAATTATTTCATCTTGTTCAAGTTGAATTATAAATAGTTTGAGGCATAATAGCCTTGTTGATGCCTTCGGATGCTATCCAATAAAGTATCTGTATTCAACTTGCCAATAGAATACAACGCTCGCGAGCGCCATCAAGCGGGCACCCACTGATAACAAGTCCCCTGAAATAGGTTTTCGACCCATTTAAAGGTTTTTGAGGCTCAAAGGAAAGTGTCCTCTTCGGGAAGCGCTCAGTTTTTATGTATGACTTTAAAAAAGTTGATGGCGAGGTTTTTGATTGAAATCAGCTTCGTTTTTCCAACTGTAATTCAGAAAACCTACTTTTTCTGACCACGCTTTAGACAATTATTGAAAGCTTTCGAAGATTGATCGTTGACCGTAATTACCTCTTGCAGAGCAGTACTATTTCTAGCTGCCTTTAAGGCGTCATATGTTTCGTAAGCAATTGGCAGAAGTTGGGATAGGCCAGTAAGCCCCAAACCGACTACAAAAAGTCAAAATTCTGTTTTTGGGTGATTTTTTCAAACCTAGTTGGATTGAGCTTGTCAACCCCGTTGCTGGGGCTTCCCCTTTGCCAATAAGTGGCGGTTGATAACTATTAAATGTTTTCCTTTTTTTGAATGGGTATATTGATTCATCAAGCCCCAAATAACTTTTTTCTTCCAAGCTAAATAGTAACTGTTTTTGTGTAGCTCCTGAGCAAAATGAAGCGTTGTGCCCCTTCAGTACTCTAACCAAAATCACATACTGCACTTTCATTTTTTTTGAATATTCATTTTTTAATCTTGGTTTTAGGTCTTTTAAAATAAACTATAAGCCTGTTCCAGTTAAAAGGGATTGCAAACTTCCAGACCAAAGCACCAATAGAACCATAAAATACTACCTCTCCGGTATGAAAACCGTCGCCCAGCACTGATATCCTAATGAATGAAGGATGTTTTTTTTCCGCAAAGAACCTCTCCTGTAATTTGATTTCAGGTAGCCAACTCCTATCCTTAAGGCGACTGATATAGTGTCCTCTACAAATTCTGAAAAGGGGTATTCCTAACTCTCGCAGCTCCGATAATGGAGTGGTTTTTTAAAGAGGTCGAACTCGTAAAATAGTCTCTTTCAGGTTGCCTCTCGAATAGCATCAAAATCTACTTGAAGCGAAACTTGGGAATCGGGGTATTTTATATCAAAACGAGCAAGAAAGGTACACTCCCGTTCAAGCCAAATGCTAAAAGCGGTTATTAGGGAAACGTCTGCCAAGCTATATGACTACATGGCTGTATTGAGAAAAATTCTCACGGACAACAGCGTGCAAAGAATTGGCCTGTATCCACCTTGTCTTTTTGCTATTAGTATTATACCCGAAATGCTTAATGAGCATAAGCAAAACCCACTCGAGGCAAATCCAATGAGGAAACGTCCCCGTAAATTTAAGAAAGAAGAGAGCGGTGGAGGTGGTGGCAACCTGAAAAAAGAGGCTTTTTTTGATAAGACTTCCTACTTTATCACCAGTAAATGGGATCAATCATAAAATTCATCGATTTTTCCGTCTACAATAGCGTTATACTTACGGACAACCGTTTCGGGTCACGCGATCTGCCAGTACTACTCTTCATTGTTGGCATTTATATGCGCTAAGGTCTCGCCAAAGAAAGTTCATTCGGCCCCAGAAATACTGTAGGGTTTCAATTTTATTCAAAATTGGTTTCTCAGCAAGAATAACCCGGTGACCGAAATGCAATCAAAAGAACATAGAAAAGAAATAATGGCAAATATAAATGGCTTACCTCCATACCGATACATCATAAAATTATTCTATTGGCACGCATTCTTTATATAACGGATGTAACCCTTACCATCTACTTTTGCTGTATGGTAGCCGAGTTAAGTTTAATTTCCACTCAACAGCAATAGTATTCTTGATTTTCTAACCAGCAGACTCAACGATTTTGTTAAGCCATATTAATTTTGGGCTGCGTTGAAGCCAAGAAATGATATTTTTTCGTTCCCCGTTACACCAATGGTAGCTCCTGAAATAGCATCCACAATTTTCATTTGAGCCATCATGAATTTCCACAAGGTTTTAATCAGGACCCATTCTTTATCGCTCCTTGGTATGTAAAGTGTCTTTTTCGTATTCCCTCAGGATTGATTAATGAACTACTACATAGGCTTTTTCGCCGTATAGTTTGTCATTTGCATCATACATTTTATAACTTAACTTCGGTCCTTACAAAGAAGATATATAAAGAGCGCAGATGCTAAAAACAAGGCCACACCGGTCTTAATAATTTATATTTTTATAGATATTAGTTTAAAATTGAAGGATTAACTTTGGTTCTTGGCCAATTAGTCATTTTTCGCTGGCCAAATCCGTGCGTTTCACTCACCAAATTTTCAGTTTGGTTTGACTTGGGTCAGCTCCATTTCGCGATCAATACTTTAATATTTCTGCATTTATCGTCTTCATGGCGCATAAGTGCAATGAGTGTTTCATTTTGGTCCTTACCGTTGATAGTCTGCACAAATTCGCTTCACTTTTTTAAGTTAGACCAAGGTGTTTTCTAGAAAGCAGAGCCTAATTGCCAAACAGAGCCTATAATCGCCTTGCGGTTGTTTAAAATCAAACGATTTTATTTTCAATGCGCAAACCTTCTCATCAAAGTCACGTGGTGTACCCCCGGCTACCAAAAAGGTAAGAATGCCCAAGTTATTTCGCCTTTTGTTATCCTATTTACACTACATTTGGCACTTTGGAAATTAACAGATAGATACTACCTCGAACTGTTTTGCCTTTGAATGGCAAAGGTTAAGGAGGTACGTCCACAACTTTTTATCGGCGTGGGTCTAGTGTTATTTGGCGTTCTTTCGGCAAAAGTCTGTACCGCTTCCCAGTTGGTTTTCTTCCGCAGCATTTCAATAAAGCTGTAATTTCCTTCAGCATCGAACTTCATTTGGGTCTACACTTTCTTCACGAAATATCAAAGCCTTCAGTCTTTTAGACCAAAGCTTTGCCAAATTATGAAAGGATAACGTTTTTTTGGTCTTTACATTGGCATTAATACCTAAAACTTTTCTAAATATGGTATAGAGCTCCAGGGAGCTTTCTTTGCTTTACTGGCAAAGAAAATGCAATTTTCACCGTGGTTTCAATTTTTCCTTTGTTGAAACCCCAAGGGCTTTCAATTGCTTAAGAATAAGAAATAATTTCCCACCTTGTGAAGGCATAGTGAAAAAATACCCGTTTCCATGGTCATCTGTATATTGAAATCATCCAAACCCTTTCCAATGAATAAGCACTAGTTTCAAGGGTCTTTGGTCTAGAAAGCAGCAATGAGAAGTGCAATTATTCCCAATGATGGTCTTTTTTCTTTATTTAAGTCGGCCCCACTTTTAATGAAAATAATCATAAAGATCAAGCGGTATTGGTTTGTCCAGTGCTGCAGTGAAAGAAATTGGTCCGTTAGCCGTGAGAGTCGACCAAATCTAGCTTTCGCGCCTATTTTCAACTAAAATTTTTACAATTTCAAAGGTTCCCACGTGATGCCGCCCAAATACATAGGTACGAGACTCGTGGGTGCGTTTGTTTACGTCAATTACCTCTGGGAAATTAATATTCTATTGTGCTTACGGATTGTTTGCCAAATATGGCATAAGTAGTGGCATCAAAACCACCACATTGGCCGCTGTAACCGAGTGGCCCTTCTTTCTTGTGTCGAAATCAATAGCCGCTATAACTTGGTTTGAGCTTCCCAATAGTCGCCGTCAAAAGGGGTTGCTTGATTTTCCTACTTCTTTGTGCTACGGCGCTAATGAGTTAAAGCCTATAGCGGAAAAATAAGAGCGAAAGTTTTACCAATAGTAGTTTTCATTTTCTGATAATTTTTGTGTTTCCGAGTTTTTTAAAAAAAAACGTTACCCAATACTTAGTTCCGATAACGGTCTTAAGAAATAATAGCTGTTATGTAATTTTAATATTTACTGTATTACATAGCATTTGTTCCAACCGGGCCTGTAAGGAGACTTCTTTTGGGAAAACGCCTAAGGAGAGTTTAAAGTTGTGCAATAGAAGTACTTTCCAGATTTGCCTATCCTTGGCCCAAGGGCCATTTAGAGTTGAATTGATAAAAGAAATAACTTTTATGGGTTTAAAATGACCCTATAAAGTGCTTTCCAGCCACGTTTTATTAATTCAGCACCTTTAGTCACTTCGCCAGTTTTCAGTTTCCACCACGTAAATGTTTCCATTTTGACGCTACGGCACCCTGGGTTACCGTAATATTTCTTGTCCATCAAACTAACGAACCTTGGTAATTGGAATAGTAGAAATCTGATCATTAGGAATATCATCTATTTTTAATAAGCTGTTTTAGCGTTAAATCCTACCAAACGAAAATCCTTGAGCACCTGCTACAAACCTTCTGCAGAATCCATCAATGGCGGTAAGCTAACGCTTTTGGCCATTTCCTGCAGGTCTCCCAGAAGGATATAACCCCTTCAACAAACCCTAGAGTAAATCATCCAAATTAAACTCATAAGAATACGTCATATTCGTTATCGGCATCATTTTTTTCAGAATGTGAGAACCTTCAGGGTCACTTTGATTGGCCTGATAAAACACTCCGTTAATTCGAAGGAATTAATACTACGGTATCCGTTCGGTATTTCCGTGTCCTACAGTAGAAGTAATTACTGATGGATTAACAAAGAAGGGTAATCTAATAAACAATAGTTTTTAGAACATAAAATCTCATATGCCTGTCACTTTTCTGGCAGTGGCTAGGATCAACCTTGCTTAGACGTGCCCAATATATAATTTATCTCCCGGCTGCATTTAAAGTAGGACATGTCAATTCCTTGAGAATATAAATAACCATTTGCTTCTTTCTTCAGCACTTAAGGCAACACTATGTTTCTTGGAACTTCTTTTAATTGAAGAATTTAACTAAATCTAAGGTCACTACACCAATAGTGGCATCTTGCGCTATATTATCAATTTCCCGTCAAATTCGTTTTCTGTTGACACATTATACTTGCGCTTCCCTGTTTTTTATCTCCATCAAATAATTTTATCCATCTCGGGGCAGTCCCTCATAAGGAGCAATACTTACTCTCAGAACCTGTTGGTGAAAGTTTGTCCGCCTTCTAACGGTATACTTGTTGTAGTCTCGCCAGTACTCCGGGCGTAGCTAATATAAAAATAAGTGTTACCATCTTCAGAGGAATTGTAATCTAGCTGTTCTTTTGGAAGGGGCAATAAACCCATTTTTCAAAAGGCGATATTGAATACAGTGGGTCTTTTGCATCATTCTGGTTACGCATAAATTAATGGTTTCCTCCGTTACCATCACCTAGGTGTTTCTCCCATTTTTAGTGCAGCGGCAATGGTAATCCCATCTAGTTTTCATTGGATCTGGATCGGGTCTGGATTTCCAACCATTATCATCGTATACAAGCTCATTAGGCCTGCTGTTAGTGCAATTGCCTGCTAAGGTTTTTAAAATTTTTAAAAAAGGTCGTTTCTATTTGATTTTATTAATAGGGTTAAAATTTTATTGTTTGTGTAATTTAATTTTTAAAGGTAAAAAGCTCTTCCAGGTTTTTTGTACAGATAAAATTATCATATCCGGATTCGTCAAGTATATTTTTTTGATATCAACTCTTACAAAACTTGTTGGTTTGGAAGGTGTAACTAAGTCCGATAATCTTAGTGATAATTGTTTGG
>Ga0163217_1073080_pt1 | contig 17392 bp, 18 predicted proteins | sample SynspAceP_FD_185933 | JGI IMG/M metagenome (GOLD analysis project Ga0163217, IMG submission 185933) | Saline lake microbial communities from Ace Lake in Antarctica - Synechococcus sp. Ace-P (PacBio error correction) | ecosystem: Environmental > Aquatic > Non-marine Saline and Alkaline > Saline ...
GAGGAGGAAGAATTGGGCTGAAAAAAAAAAAAATAAACCCTGGTTAAATCAAAACCCCCGGCCCGTCAACCAAGCAAAAAATCCCCACACCAACCTGCCAACGGCCGGGGGGCCTTCCGGGTTTTGGCGGGAATTTACCACGGCCGGCTGGAACGCTCTTTTTTGGTCCCCGGCCCGTCCCCCACCCACTCCAGCAGTTTTTTCAACCCGAAGTTACAACCCGCAGCCAGGGGGACTTTTGCCGTAATAACGCACATGGTTTCCGGCCCCTGGCGAGGTCCTGAAATTGAAATAGCGGTTCTACTGGTCAGCCCCCTTGTCCGCCGGCCATAAAGCCCGTTTTACGTTCCCCTGACCCGAAAACCGCACAAGGCCGATAACGCAAATTCTCTTGTTAAATCTCCGGTCATTTGGCTCCAGCTCAACATCCGCCCCGGCCGGCCCCAGAGCGCCGCAATACCAGGCGATATCCGCGGTCCCCGTTTTGCCGCTGGCGGACAAAAAAAATATTCGCCAGGCATAAACCAAGAACAAGGTTGTCCAGCCTCAGCCGCTAGTCTCCCCTGGCCCAGCGCGGAACTACGCTGGCATCACCTGGCCCATGCGCTTTTCGTGTAAATATACCAACCCTCGAAGATGTTCGTCCGCCTTGGCAGCTGCGCGCGCCATAGCCTGGGGTTTCCCCACCTCGACGGTAAAGCTGCCAAAAATCTGTCTCCGCGCCGTCGAAACGCCCTAGCGCGGACCGGTTTTTTTGGGAAAGGGTTGCGGGCGAATTGGATACGTGTCGTTTGGGCCTCTCTACTTCCCAACCCGACTTGGCGGGCCGAGATCTCCAGCCCCTGACCCGTCCCAGTCGCTGGCAACGCCCCACGGGGGTCACAGGCGCCAGGAAAACTCGCCAGCGGGAAGATTCAAACGAATTCAGCCGGACTGCTGCCCTCTGGCACTGTCTTTCGTTGGCACTTGGTTGATGACAGCTCCGTTTCGCTGCACACAGAAGCGTCAAACTCACCGCGGGAATCCGCAGGCGTTGCTGGTGATGTTTTCCACGTCTTGGTGGCACTTTCCTTCGTCAAATGTTTGAACGCAACCAATCCGGCCATCCGCCGCAGCCGATGCTTTCCCTTTGTCAGGGCCTTCACCGGGGGTCATCAAGGGTTTTTGCCTGCTCTTGGGTTATCGTTTGGGGCCCTCAACCTCCCGCCTTCGTAATACTACGGCCCCCTTATTGACTCAAACACGCCGTTGGGCCGACAGTTTGGATTGCTGCGCAGCGTGACTTGATAGTCACCCAGCGCCAATTGCAGGCCGTCCCCCGGCGCAGCGATTGCCGCCTTTCACCTGCAGGGTCAAACGACTACCGCACCGTCGCTGTTTGTCCGGTCGCATCCGTAGGCACACCCAGAGGCGTTTTGCACGTGAGATGCCCGTACAAGTTGCAGCCGTTTTGTTTCCGTCAGGAAAAACTGAAAATAAGCAATGCCGCTGCTAACTAGCGGGTCGTAGCCTGCTGCAAACGCAACGGGTAGCGGCCTGGGTTTGTGGCATTCTTGCGTCGTCGGAGGCGCACCAGAGCCAGAATCAGACCTTGATTGATTTCAAGTCGCGTAACTGCCCCGTACCGCCGCTATTGTGAAATACCCAGCACGTAGTTGCCCGGTTTCAGCATCAGAGAACTCGAAATACCGCAGGGCGAAACACCGTCACGGGTGCGAGAAGTCGCGAGAGTTGGGGGCTTCTTTCCTCTAACAGCCCACGGCCAACCAGGCTGCTCTGCGTGGTGCCTCCGAACAAACTCAGTCACGTCAAGATGTCCAAGGCGTGTCAGCACATCAGGCGCGCCTTGCAGGCGATGATTCCAGCGTAACGCCCCGCGTCTTCTTCATCAATCACCCAGTTAGTAAGAATCCTGATCATCCGGCTCCAGTTCCGCCGATGATTTCACCCGATTACCACTGCCCTCGTGACCCCACGATGGCCTCAGCTGGTTTCTTGGGCTCACCTCCATCACAGGTCTGGTCAGCGGCGAGCGCGGCTGCACCGTAAGGCAGACAGCCATCGCTACGAGTTTTGAAGCCACGTGGTCGTCTGCATCGGGGAGCCTGTCCTGTTTGTGAAGCATTTAACCGAGCAAATCCGGCTTCTTAGGCCACACACCGCCTTTGATACACAGATACCTTAATATCTCGGGACTGCCCTGTCCCGACCACTGTCGCCCGCGAATGGCAGAACCGACGCCCAGACTACGGTGCACAGGCCGCTGTAACCTTTCGAAGGCGGATGTTGCTGTTGGCACGGAAGCTGACAGATCTCGGGGGGCGCCTCGTAGGGCCGGGCTGGTATCGGCAGCAAAATCTCGTATCGGAGCTACTTCGGTCTACTTGCGCGAGCTTTACGTCAAGGTTTCAGCGATCGGCTTATCGGCTTTGGCCATGCGGTCAGTGCCGGGAGGAAATATAGGTGATCGTTCGGCGCGCAGCCGGGCGAGCTGGAGTCGGCTGGTCGTCCTGCGAGGCTGGCAGCTGCGCCTCAGGGTGGCAGGCAAAGTCCGGGGACGCAAAAATAGAACGGGAAAACGGCGGTGCTTTGTATTCTTCATGTCCCATGAACCACGCTTTGTGCCAGACCCCAAGAATTTTGTATTTTCGTATTAATTAAGGTACTCTGGCAGGCGGATATTAGTCCACTCTTATTATTTCCTGTGTTCTAGAAAATAGTGGGCACTCATAACAGCCTCCGCGTTCAGCCCACATGTGACTGCGATGGAGGCTTGGTACCCCAGCGTGTGCCCGGCGTCCAGCGCAGAGTGGCGACAGACAGCGTGTAGTAACCGCGGGCTTGGGCCCATCAGGGCCACAGGCCGGGGCAGCCGAGCCGATGTGACAGGCATGGAGCCACCGAACGCCTGCGTGGTGAGAGTCACCAAGCAGCGCACTGGCCTGGCGACGATATCGGCTCCATGGAAAGCACCGCAAACATCAACGCGAATGGGGTTATCCACGACTGCTGAGGATAAGCCTAACCTGCTATGTTGGCACCCGTCCGCGCTCTCAAATCATGAGGCCATAAAGAAACTGCGATACCTGCCGAGGTAGGCCTTATAGCCCCCAAAACCACCCTACGCAATCAGCAACAACACCTAGGAAAAAAAGGAGCGTGGTCCCTCTGCCCGCGGGCCATGGGTTAACACATGCGAAGGAGCGGCTTTTGTCCAGCCTCTCCAGCAGGCGGATAATTTTGCTTGCTTTCAGCCACGGCCCGCTCTTGGCAACGGCGCGCGCAGAAGCTGACACGCAGTAAGTATCCCAAGAAGCCTGCAGGTAACGCAGCCCCATCGATCATGGCCATCGAATGGCTACTTGTCGTTCGTGTGCACCGCCGGAAGGTGGCAGGAAGTGTATCCGCAAACACCGCAGTGGTGATGGTTAGGCAGAAAAAGAACCACTGTACGAACCGCGGCGCCGCGCTTCAATGATCAACCCACATCCGGCGCCGGCTTGTGGGCCGGCGGTCCTCGAATCGCAAAGAACTTATAATCAGCGCCGGCCCAGAAATTCACGGCGGAAAGGCGACAACAATCCTGAGAAAGTCTGTGAACTGAGAGTAACAGCCCTTCTGCCCAGACGATCAGCGTGGTGATTCACCAAACCGGGGAAAAGGCACCACCGGCGTTAGCGCCAGCCACAATATTGATGCACCGCAAGGGCTGATGAAAGCGGGGGCTGCTTTCACCGCCACTTTTAGTAGCACTTGCACACATCAGCAAAAGCAGTTTGTCAGATTATCCGCAATGGGTGAAATGAAGAAGGGCCAACAACCGGTAATCGCAACAGAGGCTGAGATAGCCCGAACCCTTGCTGCACCAGCCACCCGCGCAACGCATCGAACAGCTGGCCGCTGCTTCGATCGCATTAGATGTAAGAGTCGATTGCCACCATAGAAGAGCAACAGCTCGGAGTATTCCAGGAATTTGTGTTTCAGCGCCTCATTGGCACTTTCCGGTTGTCGCCATGCATAGCGGCCAACGGCCGGCCGGCACACCAAGGAACCGAGATCAGTCCCGGCGCGGCCAGTACCGGTCCTTGGATTTACGGCAGAATGGCCAGTTTTTCTTCGAGCAATCAACGACAATAGAGCGATCACGAGAGATTGGCGATAGCCAGTATACCCGCAGAGTGCCGCGTAAGTCCTCCCACCCGCTTCTGGCCGCATGGCCAGCGCGGTAAAAAGAGTAAAAGAGAGGCGCGAGACTTGAGGGCAAAGCGGCTGGGGTCAGCCGGGCTTGACGGCCAAAAGCGGCGCGGGTCAGCATTCCTGGGGAGGTTTTTAAACATGCGTAGTTCAATCATCATCTCGGGTCATAAGAATGGGTGTGGCATAGAAAGATAGACCTTCCGGGCGAGCGGGCCTTGAAGCTAGGTCGCTCACACAGGCCTTACGTCGGGTAAATCGGTTCCCCCGGCGCCGCATTCTAAATCAGACAGCGGGCCAGCAGGAGCAAAGAACTTTCAAATAAGAAGGAAATTTTCGGTGTTACTATGCACCCTGTCCTCCAAAAAACCAAAAGGGGTGGGCAGATATGGACCAAACCGGCCGCCGAAACCGGCCGGCGCTCAGAAAACTCCCGCATAAAATAGAAGGCGCGATCGCCTTGACTAGGACTACGGCCGTTAAAAGCTCGCAAGATTGTGTGAGAGCAAGCCGAACACATAGCTCTAGAATGTGAAACTGCCTCACTTACATTCGCGCAGATTTTCTGTTTTAATACTCAGTGATTTTAGGCTACCACCGAACCAAGAGGTTTGTCAGCATGGCAAAAAGATGTGCAGGAGACATTTTCGTCCAAACACACTAATGCCTTTAAAGAAGCGGCAGACGACAGCGGACCCAACAACCGGCCGGGCCATCTGTCGTCCGACATAGGCAGCGCCTGGAATTCGTCAAGCAACCTCTGGCTTGGACTTACAGAAAGGAGAAGTTCGCCTGCCGGCCCTTTCCGGACACTGGCGTTGAGGGTGCAGGAATGTATTAAAGACCCCGCAGCCGAATAACCGTTCACTTGCCGCTGTGGATCGCTACCGAAGCCCGCCGCTCGCCGGCAGGCCCTGATGGCGCATGGCCAACTCCGCCATGAATGCGCCGTGGGCCTAATCGAGGGTTAACAGATATACCCTCTGCCATTTCTCGCGGCTGGGCATGACATGGTACAAAACGGCCGTCCACTTCATTTTGCCGCACGGAGGCCATTTAAAGTGGCCGCCGGGCAGCGCCTGCTCGATGAGCTGAAATGCAACTAGCGCCGCACCGCAGCGTGACGGTGGCGGCAATCGCCTAACTCTTGCGAGAACGTTCGCAGCATCAAGAAACCCGACGAAGCGATGCTGGCAGGGTTTACTCAGCTGCGTGGGCAAGTTCTAACATCTTCACCAAAGCAGCCGATTCATCCCGACCTGTTTACAGACCGTGCAGGCCATCCAACACGTCTGGTAGGCCAGTGGCCAGCACCTTTTTGCGTGGCCCGCGGCGATTGTGGAATCCTGGGAGTTTTTCCCCGGAGACAATCGCCGTGGCGGTAGAGCGAGCAAAGAAAAAGACAGGGGATCGACTTAGCCTCAGCGGAACCTCAGTGACCTCTATTGGTGCCCCGCCAAACATCATTGCCCGAGGCGGGTGTGGAAAGCAGCAAGACGGCAGCTGGGCGACTCGATCGCTGGCTCGGATGCGTATGGATTCTGCAACGCAGGCCACTTTACTTTCAGGAAACGAGCAGGAAATCGAATCGATGATCTCGGCGATGACTGACGCCCGGGGCATTCCACGCTTCTGCGCCTCGTTGATTTAGGTGAACTCAAGACGCCGGAAGAACTACCGAGTGCGCAGCGAAAGCCTGCCCCGCCGCGCCCTAGCTCAGCTTTTGGCCGCCCCGCCACGCCCGGGCCATAGCAAAAGCGGGCTTACTGCAATGACACCGTCCTGTTCCAAAGCTCTACAAGCCGGCGCGGTCCATTCCAGGCGAGTGCGAAACCCACACTCCTCGTGTGTTCGCCAACATTGGCGCCGGGCGGTCGATGGGGAGGTAAACGGCCATTAATAAAAAAAAAAACGGCAAGTTTTAGGATAATCCAGCTCGCCACTACGTTGGTGTGTCAGACGGGTAAAGAAACCACCGAGCCTGCAGCTAGCGGATGCATGTGTAGCTCCGCGCAACATTGCGCAGTGGGGCGCCACGAGAATACCGCAGCGACTCAGCCTTGCTACAAGGCCTCGAACTTCGTAACCATGAAGCATGTTCGGTGAGCCCACTGGCTCAAGGGAGTCTTCACCCTGTCGACGTTGTTTTGAGCCATTCGCATTGGGCCAAGCGGTAAACGGGCGGCGCAGCTGCGCAGTGCCTGCCAATGCTCATTCACTACCCACGAAATTGCCAAGCCACTTGCCGCAACTTGCCCGCGAAACGCCCTGAGGAAACCCGCGTCAAAACCGCGGTTCATGACGCTCAAGCAGCGTTGCCCATAGAGCGCTACAAACTCCACACCTGCTTCGGCAACAATATTCCAGCCCCGCCCTCCCCAAGGCTACCTCCACCATTTTGGCCACCTTCTTATCGCGCAGCTGTAGGGCACATACGTCGCAAATTCCGCGCTCATACCGCCCAGCGGATCAACGCAGCGCGCGTACTTCCGGGGGACCGGTCCGGGGTAAGCCGGTGCGCCAGGCCAGGCCCGAAACCTCTCAATGGTCATAGCAAACCGGTGACGGTCGCGCCAGGGGCCGTCCAAGCCAAGGCCGGCATACGCACGCAGAAATAGCGCGAAGATTAATACCTGAATGTCTTCCAGCCAGGCCAAACTCTCCAACACACCGTGAGAAATTTTCAATGACGACATCGCATTTGGCTACCTAACTTTGGTTAGCGCCAAGCCACGTGGACTTTCAAATCCAGAGTAATTCCCGCGTTAACACCGAGTTTGCACGTGAGCAATCGGCGAACATTCCCCAGTAGGGGGTTTTTGTCTTTAGGGAAAAAACCGGCCCGCAAAGCGCATACCATCGGGGCGTTTGAATAGCTCCACCTTGATGACATCCAGCACCCAGTGAGGCGTAGCCGGCACTGGCCGCTGGCACCCAGCCCAAAGGCGGTAAAATCAAGTACAACGAATGCCCTTCGCATAGGGCGGCTGCGGCGAAGGCAGCACTGCGCGTAGACTTTGTCCAACTAAACGGCGCGCAGGCCACCCCAAGGCTGGTGCTGCAGACGGGCTGCGTAACAGGCCTTTGCCCCAGGCGATAGGGCGGCCGGTGGCTGCTTAAAGCCAGCCGGGTTTGCCTGAACACTTTTGGCGTTGACGAAAGTGTTTCCATCGGCAAAAACGGTTTGCCGCGTTGCCCACCGCGCCCACGGGAATACGCGTTGAGGAGGCTTGCGCGACAATCGCGGCACGCTGAGTTATTACTAGCCATGCCGTCCGATCGCAGCACACCCGTTTGGCGGTGTTGAAAGCGCATGAAAACCCGTCGCCAACTCTGAAGAGCCAATCATTTCGGCGAGCTCTGCACTGCGCGCGGTAACCGTGCAAAAACCCAGCCGGCACCCATCCAGCGCCCGAGCATGCCAGGCACGTCCGAACAATGCAGGTATTTCCCCGGGTCCATTTGACCCAATGACATATACTGGTAAGGCTGAAAACATGAGGAGCATGCATCAAAGCGGATACTTTCGATTCGTCCACCCGCGGCCGGCAAAAGCCGCCGCCGCCACCGCGCGGCGTATGTGCCGCAAATTAGTCGCCAATCTGGCCACCCCGTGCAAAAGGGCGCAACGGTCGGGTAACCGCGGTACGCCGTATGCCCCCACCGGTTCGGCTTGCAGCGTAAATTACGCAAGGCACGGCACCCCAGGCATAGGTGCCCGCTGGCAACCCCAATCCGAGACTTTCACCACGGTCAGGCGATGGATGAGCGCAGCGCAGTACCGATAGCTCAATTATCGGCTTCGCCTAAGCGAACCGTGGTCAGCAGAACGTCAGCCTTGAAGCACAGAGACAGACAGTTTCCCGCCCATGTGCTGCCAAGTCGGCGTTCAAGATGTTTGCTTTGTTACCGTTTAGAGAAATGGTGTACAGGGCGCCGGTTTGCAAAGGTATGCCTCGCGCCGCCATCCAAAGCAACGGAAGCCTTCCAGCGCGCACTAGGATCACCCGCGCCAGCTCAAGCTTGAACCTTCGGCACCTGGTCCACCAACATTTTGCCCAGCGTAGCTGGCACTGATATCGCAAAGAAAGAATCAGACCACCCGAGCCGGTGAAAGGGTAACTGTCAGACACCTGAACCACCCCATATTGTCAGGGCTGCTGCAGCACCGCTCAGCGCCGCGATTAGTTTTGCTGCGTAAACCCCTGCACCAAGCGACGTACTGCTCAACTGCTGACGCGCTCATTGTTCTTTCGCGACAGTGCCGTACCACTCCCTGCCCACTACAATGACCAGTTCGCACCCACTTTACCCGCTGCCATGTGTCCACACCGACACCGTCTCATCCCAGAACGATGGTGGCTTCAGGGAATGTTGCGTTTATTGCTCTTCACCTTGCGGATACGACAAACACGGTGGTGCCCACATCGCGGCATCGAGTTAATGATCGTCGTAAACGTGAATAAGTCGGGCGTAAGCCGATTCCTGCAGAGCATCAATAAAGGGCTTGAACAACTCCCGCTATCGCTCTGAGTCGCGCCAAAGTACTGTATACATGCACTGTGCCGGTGCCTGCTCGCTGCTCAGGGGCGAAAGCCTGAAGCCATCCCTTCCAACAACAATTCCCGCGTTTTGGTGAATCATTAAGCTGGGCGTGGCCGTCAAGGAACGGAGATGCGCGTTAGCCCAGGCTTAGCTGTAAAGAGCAGAGTGGACGAAAAATAAAAAATGCTTGGATCATCGTGAAAAGCAAACGCCGGAGGTAAGGAAAAGGCTTAGCAGTTACCTGTAATCATTCTACAACGCCGTAAGGAACGCAATAGCTTCTGCGCGACGCACGATGCGTTCAAGGCGCTGAGCAACTTTGCCCTGGCTGCTGCAGATTGGTTACAATCCAGTGGGCAGGCTGCCCCTTTCGCCTCTTCGAACCACGTCGGATTAGTGCAGGTTGTCCAGGCTACTTCTGAGAGGCCGCAGTGTCCGGAGTGAGCGCTCAGGTGGATGGTTAGCGAACCCGGGGCGATGGTCAGCGCCCTCGCTCTGGGTCTGGCATTCGCATGGAGACGCCCATATTGCAACGCCAGGGCGACCCACTCCGCCCCGGGTTCGACCATCAGTCCACGACACCCTTCTCCAAACCCTTCGCCATCCAGTAAGGCGTCCAGGATATCCAGCAAAGTGGCATGCGCTACCAACGGGCCGGTGCTGCCAAAATACGGGCAGCGCGGTGGATTCAGCCGCATGGCTTACCGCCAATTCCCACTCGGGGCAACGCGATCCAACTCGATTTTTGATCTCTCGCTCAAAATTCCGTCTGTGGGGAGAAAGTAAAACTCGTACTAGCAGATGCCGTATCCATCGAGCCTCGCATATAGTAAGGCTTGCTTATCTGCCGCTGGATACTGCCACCCGCATCAGGGCCAGTTCCGACAATAGCTGTTCACAAAAAGTGTACCGCCGTATTACGATAGTAGCCGGCAACGTTTGTGCTTTTGATAGCCAACCCCTAAAAGCGTCTCTCAAACCCCGCTCGAACGCCAATCGGCCACGGCGCATCATCATGTCCATCAACTGAGTTCAAACTGCTCGCGATCGCTGCATCATAGGCAGAGTTAGTGCGATGCCCTGTTCTCGCGCCCAGGCAAAAGGGGGCCATCACGCGATCGGAAAGCTGCTGTGTCGTCAGCGCACGAGGCAAAGCCCCAAAGCACCAGGCACACCAGAGCAGGCATGGTCATCGTGTTACGCGATAACGTTAATCGCCACCCGAAAGGCCAGACGGAGAGATCATTGTCCTCATTACGCAAGCGCATGCGGTGCATCAACCGGCACGGGGTCCGCCGAAGTTCATGTAAATACGCCCCACGGGGGCTGCCGCAAGCGTTTTTAATAACTGAGGAACCAGCCCAGGTTTTCCCGGGGTTTTTTCGTTCCACTTCTTCAACGGCGTAATCGGTCGACGTCAAACTGATCAAGTCAAGTCAGAGAGACCGGCACCAGCTGCGAAGCCCTGTGTATTAGTCACCGCAGCGCCTCGACCAGGTATTTGAGAAAAACCAAGACGAGGGGGCTGAGTTTGCCGATTCCTGACCGCGTTCCTCAAAAGCCCAACCTAAACGGCGCCCGCTGGGCCATCAGGTAACCCAGAATACTGACGCAAGGCAAACTTTTAACAGGCATCGTCAGCGAAAACTGCCGACGAATGAAAATAATGCCCGAGCGCCTGCCACCATAGCCAACGCCAGCAAATTGCCATATTGGGCACCACCGAAAGGAGTGCAGCATGGGAAAACATTTTTCATGCAAAGTACGCATGACCGCGCCCATCGACGTGAGAAACTTGTGTGTCCACAGCAGCGCAACAGGATGCTGGTGCATCAGCTGGCAGGGTGCCAGCTGTTCGGCGAACAAATAAACCGGGGTTTCATAGCCAGGGGACACGATGGCTTTACGATACGGCCGGCAAAGTTGCGACCCTCTCGCTGGGGATAGCCAACAAACCGCCGAGGCATTGTTGCACTCGCGGTTCGTGTCCTCAGCCTCCGCTTAAACTCGTTTGCGATTGCCAGCGAGTCAATGCCTGCAACAAAGCCCTTCACAGCCGCAACGGCTCAACGACCCTTCCTCGCTTGATTTAGGGAACCACTGCCGGCCACGAGGTTTACTCCTTTGAGCCAGCCGGCCTCGAAGTCCCCGCCCTTGCTTTCATTTGGGGACAGCCTTGTGCTTTGGTGTGGCCTTGGCTTGTCGCTTTGCTCTTTTGAGAGGGCTTTTGCTTTGCGTTTTTTTAACGGCTGGCTTACCACGCGGCGAAGGCTTCTCCTCCTGCTGACCAGCCGCGGTCAAGAACAGATTGCGTACGTCCTGCTAGGTGCTTATCGATAGTCCTTCCGCACCCAGCGACGAGTGTCGATTAGGATCGAGAATTTCCAACCTTCACCGTGCGGGCGATACACAAATACTCCTTTCGGCGCAATATCAATGGCATCGTGCAGTACGATGGGAAAATTCCGCACACCGGCTTGCATCGCAAGGTGGAAACGCTCCTTTCTTAAACCTTGGGCCCAGCCGTGGCACCGTTCGATGCCCTCTGGGGCCATCACCACCGACTTTTTTTCGTTCTTGATCACGTCGACCAAGGCCCGTAGTGCGGCGACCGCACCCGCGGAATCCGGCTCGATCAATCCAGCAACAGCGCCACCAATTCCATGAGCTTTTTTTCAGCGAAGGGCAACTTGGCGATCTCTTTCTGCCCACACGACAAAACCTTGTGTAGCAACTTGGAAACAATAACGGGGTCATCTTGCTTTGGTGGTTTGAAACGACACGGCGGGGCGCGCTGCCCAAAGATTGTGCTCGCCAATCCATTGAGCGTTAAACGCCGCTCAAAGCAGAAGCAATCACCGGGTAGACCGCACTGGTAAAATTTTGCGCATCGCGCTTCCGAGCCCGTTAGGGAATAACGAAAATCCGAAGCCAGCATGAACGGGAGCATAACTCAGATCTGCGGCCACGGAATCGTACAGGCTACTGGCTTTGCACCTTGCGCACATCGGAGAAGCGTTCTACCGGCACACGCTCACGCTATTTTGCCAGTTTTTTTATTCGGATTAAAGAACCCGCGGCGGCCTAACCGCCTCCAGCCAACGGCACGTCCTTCGTAACTATCGAGTAAAAGAACGCATATTTGAGCTTGAAAGCGCTTTGCACGCGCAAGAAGATTGGGCCGTGCGACCTTGGCCTCAGCCCAGCGCACCATCGCCCTTAACGCGCCCGACAGCACCCGTTTACTGCTTTCAAGTTCCGTGCAGTAACCAATAACGCCCAAATCTATCAGCGGCTGGCTGTCCTGATAGCTCAGTCTGAAGAGATGAATAGCCACCGTATGCCCACAGGCTTGATGCCGCGGATAATGGCCGTGCCTGCGGATAGATAAGGTTGTGAAATCCGCTTTTCCGTAAACTTCACGACCAAATGGCAGCATACTCGCCTCATCGTGCCCTCCAGTAAACTGGCTAGGAAGGCCTCAAAATCTCGGCACACTGGGCTTTACGCCCAGCAAACGGGTGGTCCGGCGAGCACCTGACGAGCATTCTTTAACGGATTGCGCTGCTTTAACTGTTCGCGCAAAAACTGCACCAAACAGAAAACCCGGCAAATAAAGGGTGCCATCGAAATCAAAAAGGGCGCCGTTTGGCCCCCTGTGCGCCGAACGAATCGTCTCTAAGTACGGTCATCTAGCTGCATTCGTTATAGTCTCTTGTCAGGCGGACGAGTTATGTACTACTGCCAGCGCGCTTGCCCTGGGTTTCTCGCACCTTCAGAATTCTTTCTTACGCTGGCTTAGCAATTTTGCTCCTGGCATCGAATTCGTGCGAATGCGATCTAAGGTGCGACCCCCCATTCGGGTCGTGCTTTCATCATGGGCCATAACAGGCCACGCCGCTCGTTCACCCGCCTGAAACAACTCATCATCTCTTCGCGTTTTCCAGCCAGTACCGCAGAATCTTTCCAACTTTATAAAGCCGTATCGCAGGGAAGATATTGATAATCACCGGTAAAAACGTTGATCAGCAGCCCGTTAATATATATTGAATCGCCGACCCCATAGAAGGCGATACCCGAGTAACGCCGCTGCAAACTCAAACCACCTCGAACCATCTTGCTTGTCGCGGCCCGGAAAGCTCCTCGAAAGAGTCCGTTTATATCAGGCTCTACCGCAAGCGTCACGGAGCCGAGGTCCCGGCATTACCTGGCTCACAATAAAGTGTTACACCGTAAAGCCGCGCCTATAGCGCTGGCAGGGCAAAATCCTGCCGACAACGGACCCGTCTATCCACGCGGCGCATAGGCAGGTAGGGTCTACACGTCCTTCGTCATTACGCGGCCTGCAGCTGAACCGCTGGAAAATCCCGGGCAGCGCTGAACTGGACCCATCACGCCGAACAGCAAGGTGAGTTAGGAGACGCCACATGAGATTGAGTAGCCGCGAGTCTGCTGCGGTCTGCGGGGTGAAATGGTAAATGTGATAGCACGGGCCTGTTTTCTCGTAGGCACTCCATAAACGTCATATCAGGAATGAATCGTTTCATATCCGACTTTACGATTCCGAATATCAAGTTTTTTCACCTCGCCGGAACAAAACCCCAGCTTGATATCAACTGCTGTTGACTGTAAGTCCTCAGTCCACAAGGAAGTCACTTTCGAACAGGGCAAAGAACTCCCGCGTCGGTTCGCGTACCAAGGAAACAGCGCGGGCACGAGGCACCAGCGCTCGCGCGGAGATCACCTTCCGGGCACAACTGCTGCTCGATAAGCGCTTTGAGTACGCCCAAATTGAAATAGCCGAGTGTGCCTCCCCCCGCTAAGCATCAGTGGCGGAGCGGCGCGTAACAGTGGCACTTCGCTTCGCTGGAAAAAAGTGCACAGCGCTCGCCATGGGAATCGAGGCGCGTCAGGCTGGCGAATATGCTGCAGGGAACTGCAGATTGCATCGATGTACTTGCCACAACACGCTTGGTCCCCCGGTTAAAATAGACCCTTGGCATACATCGCCGGGCGGCCCCATACCCCCCATATTCCATGTAATGCCTTCATTTAAGGCAAACAATAAGCGCCGTTTCCGCTGCTGCGCGGCGCAATTTGCGCGCCGGCTCAAAACCGCTGCCTGTATGCTGGGGTAGTCGAACAGACGAGTTCATCGCGCTTGCGGCCATTGCCAATGGCACCGAGAGCTCATCGTGCGCCTGCCGCGTGGCATGCCACTCGGCAATAAGGACAACGCGCGCTCCATATTCGTTCAAGTTGCCCAGCTCACGCCACACTGCTTTCGAGTGCTGCGAGGGATGCGCTGCTTACCCTTAACCAAGGCCTGCATAGAAACGTGTACTCTTCGCTATAGTGAACGCCATAGTAGCAAAGAGCACCGTGAAGCGTCTCTGCTTTCAGCGACATTGTAATAAGGACTCGCAGGTCGATAATCAGCGTATGGTCATCGCTTTGGCGTCACCCTGATTGGCCGCTGTCAATTTCATCTACTTTGGGAGTAACTGTGAACAAACCACGCACGTGTCGTTGTTGCGTACAGGTTTTCTCGGCCGCTATATTGTCGATGCTTACTGGGGTATGGCCCACTTGGGGTAACCGTATCAGCCGCCCCGCAAAAAGCCCGGCGCTATTCCCAAGAAAGGTAAAGCTCTAGCAGGCGATGTGGGCGACCTCCACGGAAGCCTTGGCTCAAGGTATTTCGCAGCAGGACAATCTTGTGTTTGCGGCAGGTGTTAACGAGCGGGTTCACCCCACAGGCGGACCCTGCTAGCCTTTTTACCGCAGCGAAATGTCGAAGCGGTGCGTAAGGTTCTGGCAGGCACGCCGCCAATTCCGGCATTAAAAGCGTTGCGCTGCTCACTCAATTTTTCACGCTTGGACCGGGCTGCGGCCTGAGCTTCGCCCTAGCAAGCACCATACCTACATCACTTCGCGTGTCGAGGCAGCGGGACATGGCTCTGGCCATGCCCGAGGAAAATTTATCATGACAGTTAATCGGAAGTTCCCTGGGATTTGGGCCACGCACGCGGCAATGAGTCACAATGGGTACCGCTGATTCAGTTCCGCGCGAACTTCATCCCAAGCTGTTTGCACCAGCGCGGCGGGCACCGTGGTGAATCAGTGCAGCGAACGTGGGCAGAGCAAACAGCGGGCGCCATTGAATACGCAAACGCAGCAGGCGCTACCACCAGGTGGGTGATACATGGCTAAGTGGAGGCATTACTCACGGGCCCTTGCAGAAGCCTGCGGCAGGCCCGAAGTCCGCGGTGGTACGCGTGCCGACCAAGCTTTTAGTGGCAATTCAATGAAATGAGCGGTTTTTGGCAGCGCTTGTTCCGGCTCGATCGGGGCCTGGACTATGGCCGCATGCACGACCTTCTGCTCGATGCAAACACCGATAAACCTCGCGGCCTCGCCAGAAACGGCTGCACTAAATGGCGGTATCTGATCATCGCCGCATGCTCTCGTCGGAAACGCGCGGCCGAATGTGCCTGAATCACGCTGCCATGCGCGCGCTGCGCGGCCTGTTGAACAAGGTCGCTAAGACCGAAGCCGAAAGCCGAAAAAACGCTTTGGAGCGCATCAACTACGATTTGAAGGAACCGGTTGAGCGACAGGCCCGCAGTACTGGGGCAAGCTTACTATCGATTAGGCTAACGCGGATAAGGCTCGATAATTCTTGGCCAAAATTCATAACTGATGGCTGCGAACAAAGTAACAAAACAATGGAGGGATCATCTATCGGCGCGGCGACATTGTCGAGGCGCAATATCCTCTGGGCTCCTCCAGTCTCGAGGATAAGATGCGTACGTTGCGCAGTACCTGCAGGGCGGGAATCGGTGAGCTTCGCGGCGCTGGATTCCGCCACGCTATCGTTGAAGACAGCGACGAAGAAGCCGCAAAAGCTCTCCTGGCAGAATACGAGCGAGGGAGATCTCAAGCACAATCCGAGAATCTCGCGAAACGATTAGGCTCGGGCTGCGCATCCACCGTGGCCATCCAGCGCTTACGCGCAAACACCGCTAATTTACAACGAATGAGGAACGGCTGTGACAACGAGCAGCAAGCCAACCATGCCTGAAAAGAACGCCTCTGACGACGCATGAAAATCAAAAACTCCGGGTGCCATTGCACACCCACCAGAAAAACCGAAATCCTGATCTTCTATTGGCCTGTTAAGGCCATCCAGATCTCGCCCTGCTACGGTTGAAAGCGCATCACCAGCCTCATGGATAGGCCTGATTATGCAGGCTATTGAATTCGTGCCGTTCGGTCTGGCCATAAATTTCTCCATGCCAGGTCCCTGAAAGTATGCAAAAGCGTTTCAAACGGCAGTATTGTCCGACGATGCGTAGATCTTCTTACGCTGAAGTCTAAGATCTGGTGCAGGTTACCGCCTCGTAATATACGTTCAGTAGCGTGTGCACGCACGACAAATGCCGGCAGTAACCGGGAGGCCCCTTTTAAGCGCCATCCAATCACCTGGTATTTCGGAATGTGTCGCGTGCCACATCATGCTGTTGGCTCTACTTTTGGGGTTCTGCGCATAGAGGACGGGATTAATATCGTGGCCACCGGTGATTACCGCGCCCAACAAACGGTGTTGGCCGAGCTCCCTGACCGGGACGCAACTGCACCGGCAGGCCACCGTAAAGCCGTATTGCCAAGGCACCAGGAACGTTGGACCGGACGCCCTGTTGCCGGCCCCGTTATTGCAATTCGGTGGTTTAACCATCGTGGCATTCCACTTCCTTTTTAGCCAGTTGGCCGGGCTACCGTTGCAGTGGGCCTGGCGCAAATACTGGCTGTAGGCTTTCAACAGCATTGCTTGAGACGATGCCGTCCGCCGCAGAATATTCAACCTCTATCCAGTCATTCCCAGCATTGTGCAGCCCCCAGTGCCGGGTTCTGAATCTCGCTAATTGGGCCAGTCGATAATGAAACGTTGGCCGCGGCTTGATAAAGGGTCACTCGTTTTATATTGCGGATCTGGATTTTCGAGAGTAAAAATAGTGGGGAGGGGCAGTCCAGCGGCACGATTTCGGCGTGGGGTTATCTGCAAGGTAATCATCGATAAGCTGGGCCGGTCCGGCCAGTAATCGGGTCGCAATAACCTTTTTTACATACTGGCTCGGGTATGGGATTTATATAACGGTGACCTGCCGGGAAATATCGTTTCCGCCCGCCTCTGCAAACCCAGTCATACAGCACATAAAGGCCTTGAGATAAACTTGACCAGCGTTGCCGGTTTTTGGCGTCAGGCATTTTCAGGTTAGCTGCATGCCAAATGCGTTTGACCAAACTGTCCCCTGAGCGAACGCCTTGGCACCGGCTTCGTGCCACAAACGGTCGAATAAGAATCTAACCAGCGGCAGCCGTGAGAGAGGCAAAGGCGGGCTTCACCAGTTTCGAACGGCAAACAGCCCTTTGCCAGCCCACGCCAAAGCCGTCCTCAACAGAATTGCGCAGGCTCACCGTGCAACTCTGGCGACAGGCCTTTCTCCCGCCCTGTCTTGAGCCAGTTGAAAATCGAGCTCAACAACCAATTGGTCGCCGTGCTGATCGGTATCTTGGCGGCTCGTAGCGACCTTTCGCTTCAGCACGCCCGTCCAGTTCGCTGGCCACCAACCTCGGTAATGTTGCTCAAGGC
>Ga0163217_1004825_pt1 | contig 17390 bp, 12 predicted proteins | sample SynspAceP_FD_185933 | JGI IMG/M metagenome (GOLD analysis project Ga0163217, IMG submission 185933) | Saline lake microbial communities from Ace Lake in Antarctica - Synechococcus sp. Ace-P (PacBio error correction) | ecosystem: Environmental > Aquatic > Non-marine Saline and Alkaline > Saline ...
AACGATTGGACTGTCCCTTAAATTTGCCCCAAAAACAGTGTTTTGCGCAGTCGATGTTATAAATAATCAACATCCCCTGATCAAAGGCAATAAAACCATTTGCCAGTTGGGGCTAGCGTAATCAGTTCGATTGGTTAATACCAAGTGAGGAGAAATAAGGATCCCCAATCCTACGATCACAGCCATAGTATCCGCCATAGAAGGGATTGAATTTCTGACTGCCAGTTCAATACCCCCACCAAATCACTAATGCAGCCGCCAATGAGCTGTGATAGAAAGAAGTCAACCTGCTGCCATAGCAATCCCATTAAGTATTTGGCATAGCTTCCGAATATAGGCCTCAAGTCCCCTTTGATACATCTTATTGCGTTTGTGATTTCGGAAACTTGTATTCCGCACCTCCTACAAGTAAGCATCGACATGGATACTATTCATAAAGGTTTTAGGTTTGTTCGTTTTGAACAAGATTGTTTAATAAACTTCGCGACTTTTTTATCCTAGGCCACCCAAATAATGGAAAATTGCGAAATATCTTTTCGCATCCAAGTAAGACTCAGCGCCACTCCATCGGTTTTTGGCAAGACTGGCATATAAAAAAAGGTTATACGGACCACAGTAATTCCTATTAAAGCAACTGTGGTTTGTTAATTCATCTGGATTAATCGAAGGAATAAAACACTTAAAACAAGACCTCCAGTCTGGTTTGGTAAGTATTGGGCGTAATGATAAAACCGGGGGAAAATAAGACATGAATATAACCAAGCCCAACAAGTCTTCTTTAAGGTCTTTATAAGTGCCCAAGCCATAAAAAGGAGAGTGCAGATCCTAAAGAGAACAATTCCCAGCTTGGAGATTGATTTTTCCAGTGAATAACTGGCGCTTCCCAAAAAATCTGAAGTCCTTAAATTAACTCCCAGAGATATTTCCAGATTCATAATGCAGCGTTTCCTAGGCCAATTCCAAAAAGTACCAAAAACGATCGAAGCGACTTTGAGAATTGGGTTTTGTTTCTGATTCCGAATTACGTTGCGCGAGATCCATGCCAGTAACTAAGCCAATCTCCCGAAAATCTCCCTGTAACACCAACGTTGCAACCAACCGATAATGCTAATGCCCCAAATCAGGCCCAAAGCCAAAAATTAACTCCTGCTAGCGTGCATTACCGTCACCGTCCCGGACCGATAAAAGCTGCTGCCAACAATTGGCCCCGAACCAAGGTTTTCCAAATAGTGATTTAGCTCAGAGATTCTTTTGCCAAAGTAGTCTAATTTAGGGCAGATTATTTTGTAGTTTACAAATCAGATTTATGTTCAAGACTGAAATACTAGTCATATGATAATATGGCTGAAATCGATTGGCTAAAGGTCTGGCAGTACTTCTGCTTCAATATTCCCCCCTTTTTTTCTATTGTTTGCTGTTTAGAAAGTGATTCCCGGCAGGAAGAAATTGAGAAAAAAAATATCAACCTACAGAATCAGCATTATATAGAAAGTGGATGGGAGTGGAACGTTCACGTTCGTTTTGGGTGATGGTGATCAATAGTTTTAAACTGCATGGGAGTTTGCTTCTTACATACAACTTGGGAACTCTTGCAGCAGGCATTGAGTCCCTATTTCCATGACCATAGCAATGATTTGCCAGGTCATCGGTCTTACTGGATCCCGATCCGGAAAACGTTATAGTCACCCATGGATTTACAGTCAATTGGTCTTGAATAAATGAAAAAATTGACTTATCGAAAAATTCCCATCTTGCAGGAAATTCGATGGAGGGGGAGTAGCTTTGCAGATTGCTTCATCATTTCCTGAAAAGGGTCTGAGCCTAAATTTGATGATGCTTCTGGAGCTCCCTAGGCTCAACCAAATTACACTTGGAACCGGGGAAACCAAGTCGAATACCAATGCAAAATTGCTTGATATTTAAAGCAGCTGGAAAACCCAATTTTCGCGCAAAATTTCCTGAAGTGTACACCTAGATTTATTGCAACGAATCTCAAACCAGGTCTATGCCAGATGAATCAAAAATCACGGAGAAGAACGAATGACCGCTATTATGATTGATGCTTAGAGAATGAAATCGAAAAGCTACGATTGATCGGTTGACAACGCCCTAAAAATATGTCTGTGGATTTTGATCGATTGACAATGCTAACCTTGATTCCTTTGGGGAGAAAAGATACCTGGATTTCCGGTAAGTCAGGGTTATTATTTATTGGAAAAGGCATCAAAGGATAAAAATAATTGTATTCCCCAAATACGGACAATGTACCACCAATGGAAGAAATCCCGAACGGAATCCTGTCCGGTGCATATTCTTTCATTTTTGGGGGGTAGAGGTTGGGAAAGATTACTCGGGCTCCGGAAATTTTGTCAGCTTCAGATTGAGCAACTCCTTTTCTTAGTTATCCTATTAACAGATCCTGGTTGTGGTACTGGTACTTTTTTACCCAGAAGTAAAAACCCCCAAAAAGAAAGCTTCAGCAAGAGATCTTCAACTCAATATAAAGCTTAGAATCTTGCTTTTGGCGCAAGCAAGAAAGGAGTCCACATGAAAAAATCTAACCATCAATTTCAACCTGTTTTTTAATTCGCTCCGTGCAAATTCCAAGGATCAAAATGAGCCTAAAATCCTTTGGAGAGATTTTCCGTCAAATGGTACAAGATTTCAAACAATCTCTAACAACGAGAGAAAATTTTCAAGATCTACCATCGCCGACAAGAATGAGCTTTTTGAAATCCACATGAAGCTTTCGTTTGAAAATCCGAGAAACTGTTGACGAAAACTCCAAAAAACATTGGAGGCTTAGGTTAGGCCAATCCTTTGAATGGTCAGTAACCGCTTCAGGCCGTTCAAAAAGGTCTGGAAGAAATGCAAACTCTCGCAAAAGGAGTGGGGGGGGATCTTAAGCGTGTGCTTACCAATGTTAAAGAAAGCAGAGGAATCTTGGTGGAATACCAATTACAGGCAATCCTAGAAAAATTTATTGAAAGTCCTGATCAGTATGTGCTGAATTACTGGTAGGAAATGGAAGTCCGGGGCGAGTGAATTTGCGATCAAAATTGCCCGGTCAGCAAGAAGAAATTCTTCTACCAAATTGATTCCTTAAATTTCCTGCAGAGAATCTTATCTGAGGCTAGTTGATGCCGTATGAAGTAAGCTAATAAGGCAGCTATAGATTCCAGTCGCCAAGATTATTTTTAAAGCAGTTCCGAAAAGCGCGGCCTTCTGATATCCAGAGCAACAATACATAATCCTCATACACGACTGATTTGCCATACTTTTCTCCGCGGTGGAATTTATATGCAAGATTCTACGTGAGCCGGGCTTTTCACAAGAGATTCAGGTGAAATATAAATTATCGTTACACTGGCCCGACAACGTAATCGGCAATCTTAAATAGTCTTTCAGATGGGATTTAGAACATAAGCTATTCAAAAGGAAGTTCAGAGTATGGCAGATTTGGGCGGCAGTTAAGGACTGAATTTGGAAAAGTTTGGATACTGAATAGAGCGACTCCAGAAAAATTAGGTGAAGCCAATTCAGAAGTTTGGATAAGTGGTAAGGAGCCAGAAACGCCGCGCTATTCAGCGGAAAATTGATAAAGATGTGGAGGAGATCCCCGACACAAAAGCACAGAATTACTTGATTGAAATAGCAGAGTAGCTATTTTTGGGCAGGTCGAAAACAAGATTATTTTTGGAATTTTGACTCAAAACTTAAATTCTCCTATAAACTGATTACCACAGGAAAGCTATTATTTTTTGCTTCGTATTAAATCACCTGAAATTACCTTATGGGGATGAAAATTGTTGATTGCTGGAGCGGGGGATATGGTAACCACCTCGCAACGCATTAAGTTAATGACAACAAGGATAATCATTCTGATCGATACTGATCGCAGAAGTCCTAGACTAATGTCTCTTCCAAGCCTCGATTTATTGACAGTGAAGGCGAATGCAACTTCATTTTGAAAGTCTTGCAGCGTGCCAAATGTCGAATGAAAGCCAAAGTATGGTTTTTTGGCCGTGACTACCTCGAAAAAACGAATATTGTTACTGCACTTCTGGCAAAGCAACTGAGCGAGACGGTACTGGCTTCGTGTACGAAATCACTCTTACTCGACCCCAGAAAATTTATCTTACTTCAACAATTTGGGAATCTGATAACTTGATTTCCTCCCTACCATGCCCTTTGGCAGCAGGGAGATTTCAATTGATTGAAAACTCTAGTTTTTCCAATGAGATTTTTTCGAATTTTGGTGTGAAAATTGAATTAGTAGAGTTAAGTTAGATAATAATCTAATCCCGCTGTAAACCAGCGGATTATGGATACTAAATCCAATCCTATTTTTGAGAATTCGATTATGCTAATCTTAGAGATCAATAAAGACTATTATCCCAAGAGGGAGTAACGCATCATCCGAAATAATGATCATGTTTCTTTGTATCTATTAAGAAAAACACAGAGAATTTCTCTGGAGGTCTAGGTCCAAAAGAAAGTGACAGGTCAAAAAAATATTAATGATCAATCGGTGGTGACGATTATGGCATATCCATTTACCGCACTTAGATTGGAGATAAATATCGATCACCTTAGTCAATAAAGACAAAGGAAAGCGCTGCAAAGTGCTTGCAGAAAATTCTGAAAAATTCTTTGGTACATCAAGTGGTGACCTATAAAAATATTGAATTACTTTATCGAAGAGGGTTTGGAGCAAAATGATGCTTTAATTGCTTTGACCGGAATCTTCCGAGACCGACTATATACCCCGTCTTTCTGCAAAAACCATGGTGTAATATAAGACGATTGCGAGCACGTAAGACACACGTGAGTACACCATATTTCACATAGTAATTGGATGGATTCTTGATTAATAAAAAGCCTGGTGCTGCGAATGAAATTTCCCGATCCTGAAAAAGGGAAGCGTGGAGCAGTTAATCTGGAATATATGGGAGTTTGAAATGCTGAAATTTATTCAATACTCCGATTTGCAAGAATAACGTGTAATTAAAAAATCAATTAAAGGACCTTCATTCCCTGATTCAGCAATTAATTGCCGGCGTCAATTAGAGGAGAAGGAAGTTTGATTCAGATGGTAATTTCGCTTGCAAATGGATGATAAAGCGATCGTTTTTCGCACTTCCTGAGGCAAAAGTAATATGTTGAAAAAATCTTTCACTAAGGTATGAATCCATAACGCGATCGCAAAAATTAATGGGGCCTCTCTTGGTTGCTGATAGGAACTCTGTGCTGCCGGGAATTGCTTTTTCTATTTTATTACGATGAAGATCCTGGCCAGTTTTTTAACTTCCAGCAGTTATTGCCATCATCGTTGGGATTCATCTCTTATGTCTTTTTCCAAAAACAAGATCCAAAATATTAGGGAAGCGCGAGGTTATTTTGATAGTAGCTATTAGTCTGGCTTTGTAATGGCATGGTGTTGGCATGCTTCCTTATATCCTAATCAGGAGATAACCGGTTTGCAGACGCACTTTTTGAACCATGGTCCTGACTTACGACTACCGGAGCTTCTATAATTGACTGATATTGAAGCCATGCAAAAGACTGGTTATTCTGGAGAAGCAATGACCCAATGGAATCGGAGGATTGGAATAATTGTACTAACCGTGGCTATTTTCCCAACTTTTTTGGAATAGGTGGAATTGAAGCTCTTGTAGCAGAATCTCACCTGGTCCCTACTTCTGATAAAGTTCATCTCGGATATCTGAGACAGCTAAACGACTTGGTATGTTTAATTTTTTGTGGCTTGACTGCTGCAGCATGTTTCTTGTATTGGGCAGGTGAATACCTTTTTTGATGCAATTAACCATGGCCTTGACGACTTTGGCGACAGGTGTTTCTCTACCCAAAAATTATAAGCATGGCCCCCTACTACGATTCGGCCTTTATCCAATACACAGCCAATCTTTTTCATGTTTCTTGGCTGGATACTAATTTTAAGCTGTGATTTACTTTGGCTTGGTAGGTAAATTGCGGGTTTCTAAAAAGTGTGAAATTCAAGACATATACCTTTTCACTTTTCGCTCAATAGCAATCGCAGTCATCTTGTACTTCCCAATTTCGCCCGAGGTGTGCTTCCAGTCGAATTGGCATTCCGGAACTTCGCTATTTCAGGTGGTTTTCATTAGTGACTACAAACAGGGTTTGTTTTCTGGGATGATTATACTACTTACAACGAAGGAGTTACCTTCTTTTTCTTCATCTATTGTTTATAGGTGGATCACTGGTTCTACAGCTGGTGGAATCAAGTTTGTCAGACACCTTACCTTCATCAAAACTCTCTGGTTGGAGTCTTAAACCGACTAGTTCACCCTCGACAAATTGTTCCATTGATGATCAATGGTGATCGTGTTACGGGTCAGAATCATTTACCCACAATTATGAAAATTTCCTTTTGATCTACTTGCTCATATTTGTGCTGAGCTGGTACTTCGATTTATGGGTTTATGATTTTGTTGCTCTTTTGGGGCTGTGCCTACATCGCTGGAAATGTGGGGCCGGGAATAGGCTAGTAGGACCGTGAATATCTTTGCTTTCTTCTCAATCCGGGTTGCCAATATCTTCCTTTTCCTTCATTATGCTTCTTGGAACTGGAATTATTCACGATTCTAATTCTTTTTCACACCCATTTTTCTGGAGAGCTAATTAATTTGGGGCTGTCCTTTTATAAAACATTAAGCCTACAAGGGTAGGGCATGATGAACCTTTTAAAGATTTAGATCGAACTAGTAAGGATTGTCTTACTTGTTGATCGAAAAATGAAACCTTGAAAAACCTAGCTCTTCTCTTTCTTTTGTCTTGCCTGCCCTGGAGTTAAGAATCCAATAGAACATATGGAGGAGCAAAAAAGCCAAATCTAGTTTTTATTCCTTGCAGGAACCAATGCGATTTGAGGCGGTGGGATAATGGGGAAGCTTGATGTCATTAACCCCAATCTTGACAAACTTGCCCGCAGAGTAGTTTATCTTCGAAATGCGCCGTCACGGTGATGGCTGTCTGCCACGCTTGGCGTGCAAGTTTTCCTAACGGGACAAATATCCCGTAACTCAATGGGATTTTTTTATATGACAAAACCGCTGGAATCCTGAGGCAGTCACCTTGGGGTAAAAAATCTGATAAGGCCGCAGGTTATCAACAGGAATATTGGCTAAATGGCCATCTTAACAAATGGGCATAAAGCGGGCGAAAGATCCCTTTTAGTGGGAGAGACAATGCCTGAACTCTGAGCGATAGCAAAGGATTTGACTACTGGAAAGTCGTGAGGTTACCCATATTATAATAATTCCCTATTACTTCGATGAAAATGATCAAAAGCAGGTTTGGGAAAGGGATATGATGCTTTTGCCCAAACAGATAGCGCCAATCAGTTTTAAATCCAAAAAAAGATCAAAAAATTCAATTCGCACACTTGTCAATGTCTTGGGAGACCTCCGCATGACCCTATCCACAGCTCCACAGGAATATACAAGACCTTTATGATTGGAGAAAGATTAAAGCTCCGACCTAAGTTCCAATTAGCATTGCAGAATAAGTGGCCAAACGGCCGTCATCGCAAATTAATTAATGCCCGCAAACATCACGGCTTTAGATCAAGCAGTAGGGAAACTTTTGGATGAAATTAAGAAAAAGCTGGGCTAGCAGAGAACACAATTTTTGTATTCACCTCAGAGCATGGCGATATGTTACTTTAAAAAGGCGGCATTGAATAAAGAGCGACGCCTATGATGAATCTAATCAAGGTTTAAGCTAAGTCGATATTCCACGCAAGTTTTGGCGAAGATTCCCGTCGAATCAAAAAATCCAATAAATACGCCCGATATTCTGCCTACGCTTTTTGGGATTAAGTGGACTTTCAATTCCTGAAACTGTGGAAGGGAACGACTTTTCTAATAACCTCATCCAAGGAAATGAATCTTGATATGAGGCAAGCTTTAATTATGCTTCCAGTCCATTTTCATGAGTGGCAAAATTTAAAAAATGGGGGTCGGGAATTTCGAGAATCCGAACCAATAGGTACATCTTTATGTCAAAGATCCTCAAAAGGAGCTTGGCTTTTGTATGACAATGAAAGGATCCTTTTCAGAATGATAACCTTGATAGGAAAGGCATTCTTTTAATTACACTGGAAAGTTCAATGGACTAAATCCTGATGAAAAAACTAGCCGAGAGGAATGTGCATTTCTTGGCGGGATGACTACAAATGACAGCAATGGAATTATTTATATGACGGACGGTAGTATTCGTCGCGGCTAATTATTTGGGAGTAAACAGGTAAAAGAAGCCTACAATCCTGTCGTCAACTGTGCCTGAATCTTTGCCACTCGATCTTCAATACTTCGATGAGATCGACGTGCGATTCAATCGATCTATCCATAATTGGAAGGAAAACGGGGTAAACTGAACCCTTTTGGATGCTTGGATCACTAATTTTTTGTTTGTTTCAGTTTTTCCATGGCCAGAATGAATTTATCCTGCCCCATTTGACTAATTTAAGGCTTCCTGATGCGCCTGCTTGAGGTAAAAGACTGTCAGGGTCATTACGTGTTAAAAACTTGGGTACAAAGACGGCCTTGAATTGGCTTGAATGTTGCTTAAAAGTTCGTGGTTCCCCGGATACGCCTTGAAAGACAAGCGGAAATACTCGGATCTCTCTGATTTCCGACGAGTCAATCTCACTTTCATTCACACAGTGCGAAGCAAAATCTTTCCTTTAAATTTTTTTCATCGAAAAGAAGATCTTCCTCGAGTAATCCTCGATTGAATTGACTGTCCCGAGAGATTTCAAATCCATAATCATTCAATCGCCATGTTCAAGATGCACGGATAGCTTCACGCTGAATCCGATAGGCGAATCATGCAACTCATCAATTCATGCCAATCATAAACCCTGCAAATGGATAAAGAAATATGATAGCCTCTGAAGTGCGATGAGACTGCAATTCAAAAAAAGGTGTCTCGATTTGGTACAATCGATAGCTTAGCCTGTAAAATCTAAGATCGGCAAAAACATACGTCTTCTCTTCTGACTCCATCGATCCCTTTATTGTATCCTCAACAATTCTCTAATTTCTCAGCAATTGGAGGAAAGTGACATTCGGGCACCCATCCCAGCTTAACGACATTCTTGCCTTTCTTTTCAGAGACTTTGACATAAGCACTCATTTCTTGACCAAGTAACCAGTTCCTAATTTCTCCCAGCAAACAAGATCGATCTCCAATTTTCCATTTTCGAAGAATAAAAGTACTCTTCAACAGTTCCGAGTCTGCGCATTCTTAAAGCGCACTTGAGCATCACATCCGAGACAATCGTCTCCCCATTGACAAGCGGTGGCTTCATGGCAATCCGTTTATTGGTGACTCGAATAGCCCATCTCGCTGTAAGCTGAACCTTCAGCAAAGTCCCTCGTAGCCCCCCAGCGAGTTTCCACCTTTTAGTGATAAAAGTCAATCATGCCAATCCATTTTCCTCTTCGCTGAGTTGGGAAAAAGTTCGAGTTCGCTAGCCCACCTCGTAAGCAATGCTCCCGATCGAAACCTTCACCTACAGCCAAAGTTACCAAAACTGGTCAGTACATCATAGGTCCAGGACTGCGAGGAAACTGAGAACCATTTCTTGATTTTCGATAGCTCTCGTCAAGGCGGCAGCTTCGATCAATTCCAAAGGCATTGGTAGGAACGAAAAGATCTCTGAAGGGCAATCCCTGGCTGATGGCCAGCTCGACCGGCTCCGCTGAATAAATCTGAGAAACCACCTTTCGGACTTCCGAATCTGAACGACTCCGATCTAACTGGCCTGAAAATCGACTCCAAGATCTCAGCTGGAAGGTACAGACCGACCCAGTTTTGACTTCCTTGTGCAAGGACTGCTCAAACCCAAGACCGCACCGTAATATCAGTGAGCCATGATGCATCGCCATCCAACCCAGTCAGGTCTCGCTTCTAAGATTTTTTTGATACCAAATCTCTGTTTGAGAGCGGTATTGGTGAAAAGTAAAACCGTCCCTTTACCAGCCTCGATAATCGTGTGACCAAGTTCAGCATTCCGATTCCCAGTGGCCGCCCCAGGATATTTCTCTATTTTCTCCGGAAAACCGAATGAAAATATGGATCTCCTTTCTCGATTTCTGCTTTGACAATATTGTACGGGTAAGTCGTTTCCAAAGGGTTTTTTGCCGCTTCTTCGATATTTCCCAAAAGTTGCGAGACCGCCCACTCTCCGAAAATTTGCTGGGCAGATGCTTTTGAATATATTCCTATGTGCAAGTTGGACTTGCACGCCACGTTGTTTTCCGACATAGTTTCAAATGCATTCACTACGATCACTACCTGCAGATTCGGAAAGTTTGGTATGGTCTTTTTGGGGAAATTAAGAATAATGAAGTGTCTCCGGCGTGGTGATCAAACATTCAGGGTGGTTTTTCGCTTCAATGCGAGCACGGGTTTTTGCATCTGTAATTCCCATTGCGAAGCCGATACTTGCCAAGGAGACAATCATTGAGCAGACTTCCCTGCATGGCAAGCTGAATATCCTGAAGCTAAAGCGCGTAATGGAGTCACCCAAATAAAGTTGAATTCCATTCGGATTTTGGTCGCTGCCAAGTATCGGGATTATTGAGAATGTATTCCATCAGCCTGGGAAACCAAAAAAGCGCCAAAGGTTTTTCCTGAGCCGGTAGGTGCAATTCAAAAGCCTGATTTTTCCATCGAGGAATGTATTCCAAGATTCGAGCTGAAAAGAAAAGTTCCCGCCTTTTTTCCCTCGAAATAGGTTTTGCCAATTGGGGGCCAATCTATCCACCATACAAATTTTAATGAGTCTTTCAAATCGGCTAATGTATTTGCCTCTCCTTGGGTTTAATCCTTCCTCCACGTGAAATTTTCCGTGGAAATCTCAACGGATCCCACTTTTATGACGTGGACCTGTCTTGGATCCTTCGAAAGCAATTTTCAATACCAGTTCGGGCTAACCGTCCCGCACCGGACCAAAAACGCTCCTTAGTATTCTTTTTAACAAAGCACGACTTGCTGCATCTCCGCATCGGTCAATCCGGAATAGGCTTTTGCAAATGGGACAATAAATCTCTCATTCCCAAACGGCAAAAGTATCAATCACTGTATAGATCTGACCTCGGCGCATGACCTTTCTGAGCGTAGAGCATCAACTCCCATCAATGGTAAGCGTTCAATTTTCCATTTCCACCAACTTACCTCGCTTCCGGCCCGTCTCGAGCTGGAGGTCTTTTCGTTTGAGCATAAAGCCTTCGCGAAATGTTGACCGTGATCAGCGCGATTTCTTCGTACTCCCTCCCAAGTCATCGCTTGGATTGGATTGAAATCCGAAAGTTGGATGGTTGATTTTCTGATGTAATTCCTCTTAAAAAGCTTTTCCTTCTTTCAGCAAGTGAAACGCCTCGAAATATCTTTTCCCCCTCATATTCAAAAGGTCAATATACGCAGAATGCGACCGGTGCAGTTCTAGAATCTTTTTACTGAGGTTTTTCTTCCCTATTCGAGTTTGAAGTAGATTAAATGGGAGGGGAGAGCCATCCTGAAAACAAATAAATTTCTCCATCTAGCACCGTTCCATCGGGAAGTTTCACCTAAAAGCGAGGAGTTTCTGGGGAATTTATCAGAAACCCAGTTTCTTCCCCTCGAACTCAGACAAACAGTCTCTTCCTGAACGACGATCAACTGTCCGCGAATGCCATCCATTTTCCATTCCACCTGCCAATCTTCGGATCTCCCGAGTTTCGTCAGGCTGTTTTTTCCAGCGGATTGCTAAGAAAAATGGATATGGTTTGGAACTGTCTCCCCAGAATCAGGGGATAAAACAATTCCTCAAAACTGACTGTATTTGGATCCCACACCCTCATGAGGGCATGAGCGGATAAACGATTTTTCCTTTTTCAGGCAATTCCCAAGGCTTGGGAAATCCAATTTTGACTACGTCCCAATTCGAAACATCCACCTGTGGATTATTTTTATTGAAAATAAAGCATTCATCCTTGGTCAATTTATTTCCCCAGAAATCTTGAATCATCACCCTTCTTTTCTTCGTCAGAAAACCCTTAAGTGCTATTAATTTATTTATCCATACACTTAGGTTGATCTCTCAATTGTCGATTTTGGTGGGGAAGTAGCCAGAGGCGATTGTTTTCGGCAAGACTCCCAACAAGCATGAATAAGGACTTCCTCAAAAAGCCAAGGCTGGAAATAGTGATAATTCCTAGACTCCATTAACTCGGAGTTGGGCCGAGTGGTGATTTGTCGCTTCGGTCCTCATTGTGTAAAAAGTGCTATCTGCCCAGTCTTAACTGCCTCTGAGGCTTTGTTCGAAAAAAATCAACCAAGCGCCTCAAGTTTTGTCCTTGGTCTTGTTGCTTTGATCAGTCCTGGTATTATGTAGAAAATGCTCATTTTGGTAAGCTATCTAGTCCTTTGGTGCTTAATGTCACTTGTTTATCAATAATTTGAAATACTATTAGGACATAATTTAAGACTGTAGGCCGTATTCATCCGTTCAACAAAATCAAACTGTAAACTATGAGAAAGTAATCTTTGTCCTTTTTTTAGCATACACCTCGGCAGGTTGCTCCGAAAACTGAACCAGCTACTTACACCGAAATCAGAGAAAATTACGAGCTCTACAAATCCAGTGACCTTGGAATTTTTCCGGATCAGTTTGAAGTGAAAGAAGTTGGTAAGCTGGAGGATTGGAGTTTTGCGATAAATACTACAGTGGCCCAAAGGGTGAATGCAAGTATAAATTATCCTTCGCATCTCCACTTTTGAGGAAATTGATGAAACCCAATGCAGTGATTGCGGCGATGTTTTAAATTCCTGTAAACAGTGCAACGCTTAAAAAGCACAACAATAATCCAAAGAATTGACAGATGGGTCAAAACTGGAATTTCGAATCTTTTCAAACTTTTCCAAGGTCAATATAAAAGGTCCATTTGCAAAGCGATGGGCCTGATTATAAAGGTCATTTTGGTTCCGGGACACGTAGGTAACAATTCTATTCGGTCATCAAATTTTGACCGGCCCAAAATATGCTGTTTGTGGAAATTCATTCTAATACGATTGAGATAAAAGTGAAAGGCAACCAATTGTTGCCCTTTTGTGGATTTTGAATTTTATATCAAATCAGAATTAAGGGAAAGTAAATCCTAAATCAGTCTCTCCACCAGCTTGGATTAAAGTTCTCAAAAAAATTTGGATTTGTGCTCCTGGGAAGTTTTTTATCCCAGATCATGTCGAAGGACAATCCGCATATTGGCATTGTTGAAAATCCCGGGCTTTGCGCGCACCACTACTTTGCCTACCACACCCCGAGTAAATCTCCCCAGTTTGGATCAGCATAGGTTGTAGTTAAGACGCTTGATCCCACGAATGCTTAACCCAAAAATAGAATTTGGATCTCAATCAGCTTCTTCTAAGATCTCAGGCAGTGATATGCTTCGTTCACAATCGAGTTTCTAAACCTCAATTTTCATCTGATAGTCCTTTTCCTTTGTCAAGGTGACATTATCAATCGAGGCGTAGCCCAACTTCGATTCTTGTGGGTACGGACGCTTTGAAGGTAGTGATGGCACCAGTAGGAGTTCCTGAATGCATTTAATTCTTGAAAACTCAAGATTACATCGGTGATCACTTCCCCACATTTTCTGGTGTCAGGATCATGCTTTCACAATGAGGTAAATCCAAAAAGCAGCAAATACGATTGCCATAAACAGAAAGGATTTCTTTGAAATTTGAACATAGGTTAGATTGTTTGAATTATAATTGATTTTTAATAGAATATTTCGGCCGGATGTCGTCGGTGAAGTATCGGAATCGATTCATATACTCCTTACTAGGAGGTCTTAAAAAGATCTGTACCTGAAGCCCAAGGTACAGTTGTTTCCCTGCAGGTCGATTTTACTCGTTGATAAGCCAACATAAAATATGCCGTAAGCTGGAGGTGCGCTGCGATGTCAAAGTCTGGTTCACGTTTGCTTTGACACTAGGATGTTTTTACTCAATGTCAATCTTGTGTGGGACTGAGAACCTAGCTTTTTTTCCAAAATCTGTAAAGGTATTCTCCCATCCATTCGATCAGAGGGGATGAAAGGGAAGTAGTTATTTTCGTCTGTATTCCTCTCTGATGATTGATGCCTTTGGCATGAGCCGCTGAGGTTATAGGTAAACTGATAACTTCTGCAAAGTCAAAATCCATAGAAAAATGCGTAGTCCTGTTAGATATTTAATAGACATAAAGTCCCGCGGATGACTTACCAACGTTCTCTCCGTTGGATTGGAGGTAAATGTAATTTTGGATTGGTGGCCATATCAGTTGACCTCCAGGTTGGTAGTTTTTTGAAATCATATCCAACTCATTCACGCCATTGAATGATTTCTCAGAAGTTTCAGATTTGGTCCCCAATTTCAATAGCTGCAGCCCATGATGCAATCCCCTGACTGAAAAGCTCATTTACATTTGGAGGAACGCCAAGCAGAACCTAGATTAGACTGAGGGAAGGGTAGGCTTGAGCTTGAAACAGTCCCCAAAGAAGGCTGAGAAATTTTCTGATAAATTGAGAAATCTGCTTGTGAAGCTCATTATTGAACGTACCTGCAGTCTGAACTGACCTTAAAGTCAAAACGTAAATCCTCCTTCCAAGTCTATCCTGGTGCCTTTGGAGTACTTTTTTCCAATAAGTAGAAACCTGAGATTAAACACATGTCATAATTAAGGGATCAAGGAGTAATACCTGTTCCGGGAATGTTGAGGAGTTTGCCTGCTGAATAACGTTTTACACCCCCAGGTGCCCTGAACTCATTCCTATGAGTATGATCTAGAAATAAGTCAAGAGTATTGGTGTAGAGCTGGTAAATTCTAAGCTTGGTTTATTATTTAAATCTCTCTCGTCGATCATATTCTTCTCTGAGATTCAATTGAAACCGTACTGTGCATATGAGCTTCCAATTTTTCATTCAGATGGTAATGTGATTTAAGCTTGGCAAGATGATGTGATACGACTTGTTTAGGATTGTCAAGTGTAAGTAAATGACCATCTTAAATGGGCGACCATTTTGAAATGATATTTTTCCAAGTCAGAAAAGAATTTCCCGTATGCGCGTCTCGTAAAATTTCCAATGGAAGTGTTGAAAGAAGACTTATAATACGGTCTCCACTCCCCGTTTAGGCTACTTGTATCCGATAAGAAACCTGAGAATTCAGTTTCGCTCATTCCCGTATTATTTTGATAATAATTCCGGGGGACTTGAACATTTCCAGCTCTTTTGGTAGATCCCGTGGAGTCGATACCCTAGCCCTTATTTTTTCCCAGCCCCCACTATGAGAGTATGGCAATGTTACCCATTTGGCTATTAGGAACCACCCAGTAAAATTCAGATTTCTGTTTAGACGTTGCTTTTTTGGTGGAAGTGGGGCAGGATTAACTAAAATTACGCCTCCCATTGCCCTCAGACATGAACGAACGGTTTCCTGCACCCTTTGATTACAGTGATTCTTCATCTGCAAGAAAGGGAATCAATTTCCGGTGCATTGTTTCTGCGCCCCAATTGTGGACCTTCAGTCGGTATTCCATTATTCAAGAATCAATGATTGAATTGCTGTGCAATGCCATGAATGACAGGCTTGAGATCGTATTTCCGGTACTGAAAAGTGGTCCTCCAAGGCGATTCGTTTTAAGCTTTCCCCGAGATTTTCTCGCTGCTAGCTTCCAGTCAAAGCGTCACCATAAAGCGCTGTGACGGCAGTAGTAGTTGGCGAACACGCGCAATCACGATTCACTGGATTTCCACACCAGCGAGGTTAAGCGATTCTTCCTCTAATCGATAGGGTCTTATTAAAATGAATTATCTCTAAGATCTATCGTATCCTTGATTTCTCGATGTCCAAGGTATTTGTATGGTATGGCTAAGGTTCCAGGACAGAGATTTTTGAGCCTTATGAAATTCCCTTTTGGTCTGAAACTGCCCCTTGAAGCTGCTTCTACTACCAGATATATGCGGCTTCGATTTGGGCTCATTATTTTCCAAATGAATCACCTCCCCACCGAATCGACAAATTGCCAGGTTTGCGCATTTGCCATGGAGTTCTTCCAATAAAAAAGGACAGTAATATAGAGGGGTTGCTTTAAGGATTCACAATTCAAAAATAGGATTGAATTCTTACATAAACTCATAAAGTGAAACAATAGTTGCAAAAAAGGATAAACGGCTAAATCTTGGATTTTAACCCATTCTGAAAAAAAGGAGGCCCAGTATAATGCCTGCATAATTTTCATAAAAGGTTAATATTTCAAATCCATGCTAATTCAGACATTCTTTGACAAGATTTTTTCAATTCTAAGGATTGGCCTCTTCTTAGATTATGGAAATATGCCGATTTGGTAGATATTGATGACCGCAGGTGGGAATCCAAAGGTGGAGGAATCAACTGACAATTGCGGTTTTGATTCATGACGGCGAGCGAATTACCAGAGTATCAAAGACGCTTTGACCTGAAATGGAATTCCCCACTTACAACAACTGGATTGACTGGCATCGACAAATTTCAGGTTCGTCCATTCGGCCCACTTTTTGCAGCTATTCAGGAATGAACTTTGGGACTTGCTAGCCGATGCGAATTTGTCGCCCACCTCCGTTAATTTCGATTTGATTTATTCGTGAGGCTTTTTTGAAAGTGGAAAGGAATTGAAAGTCACCTACATTTGCACGGGTTAGGGCTTAAGCAGAAAAATCTTTCCGGGGCTTTGAAATCATACAGTCTTTGGGCGGATCTGGTGAGAATCAGAAATCCCGTCACTGCGCGTCACACGAGCAATTGGGGACGCACAAGCAACAGCTATTCTTTTTTGACAGAATGACCAATAGTAGCTCCTGAGGTGATGAAATGGATCCTTAAAGAAAAACACGGGTCATTCCTTTCTCCCCCTAAGATTTTTTCCCTTGCGAAATTTTCAGGCAATTCCGAATTCTGTGGATTTACTACATGCTCAATTCGAATAAGGGAAAGTGAATTATGTAGCAAGAATCAATATTCGGGATCGGTTAAAAATCCACTTTCAGGAATTTCCTTACCAAATCTCAGCAAAAGCTGAAAGCGGAAGTGGTGGATCTTCATGGAAAATTGACCGGAACTGAAATTTTATCCGGCCTTGCTGATGAGTTGCTGGAGATCAAGAGATTATGGCCTGATATAATAACTTCCGCTTGAAAATGCCCAAAACCTCTGGGGATTGTTTCTTACGAAGATGGAAGCGGCTTATGCAAGATTTCAGAATTCGAAGTCACAAGCATTTACAGGCTGTCGAGAAACCTCTTTCCTTAGAGGAACCAATAACTTTTCTTAAAGGGCG
>Ga0163217_1075581_pt1 | contig 17389 bp, 11 predicted proteins | sample SynspAceP_FD_185933 | JGI IMG/M metagenome (GOLD analysis project Ga0163217, IMG submission 185933) | Saline lake microbial communities from Ace Lake in Antarctica - Synechococcus sp. Ace-P (PacBio error correction) | ecosystem: Environmental > Aquatic > Non-marine Saline and Alkaline > Saline ...
AAGAAAAAAAGAGATCCCACCTTTTAGCCCCTAGGAAATTCCCAGCTTTTAATTTCCAGTAAACTAAAGAAAAAACCCACCTAATATTTTTTTTTTGAACCTACAAATTATATAAAGTTAAACATGTTTTTTTTCAAATTTTCTTTTTTTAGCAAAGGAAAAAAAAATTTTTTTGAAAATAGAATACTTGGTAAGATTTTGTGGAAATTATCCATAAAACCACATTCTACCCGGTTAATACGGATGATGGTGCCAAAAAAAACTGTAGATTGGAAGTCCATTGGCCCCCTAATTAAAAAAAGGTTTTCTCCTGATTTGGGTATAAAAAAGTTTTATATCTACTCCCGGCATATCAAAAATGCATAATTATTTAAAATTCCCAATGCTACGAATAGCTTATCCAATAACTGCTTCCAATGGAAAAGTTCAAGATAGCCTATTGAATGAGGACATCGAAAGGATTATTACCCTTGGATGTGGCAGCTGAACATATGAATAGGAAATGCCAATTTTGATTTATCTTTTTTGGGAGAATGATAAGGTGAATGGCATTAAGAAATAGAATATTTAACTAATCGAGATGTCCTATTTTTACAAACCACCCTATCAATTTTTGAATGACGCATAACAAAAATATTGCCAACACACCGGGTATTTGCCAATTCTGGCCCCATCCAGAAAGATATGCCTTTCTACAATCTAAATTCCTCAAACGTTTTATGAAATTCAAAAAGAAATGGATTTTTTATTACAGCTGAACCTCTTATCCCTTGGACAATTCTAATGGTAAGGATGTACAAAAAAAGGCTCATAAACTATTAACAAAAGTGGTTTAATAGACTATGTAGCTTCCGATGTTTTTTTCAAATAACCATCACAATTGCAAAGTATAAAAGAATTACAATTAGCGTAGTCCCTCTTAAAATTGCTTTTTCCTGTTATTGGAAAAAACCATTTACGGATTTTTTAACTTAAAAATTCCAGTGACCATTTTTTATGAGTTTACCATAGCCATAGCCATAAGGAAGCCTACCTATCCAAATTGGGATACCTTTACATTGTTTACAACAAAGGAATAATCCTTTAACTTGCCTTCATTTTTTTTAGTTTAACAGGGAAATTCAAGAAATTTTTTTTCTCAGTAAACCCCTGCTTTTGTAACATATAATAATGTGGTCCGCATATCCGTTATAACAAGGTATCCCGGTAACCACCAATTAAAGGTGCTGTATCCACAATAACATAGTCATATTTTTCTTGAAACTCCATCCAATTAATTCCTTCATCTCGACTACTCATTAAACAGTTCTGGCGGATTGGGCGTATTTTTTCCGGAGTATATGACATCTATAGTGGTTGGTATGGACCAGCATTGAAAATTAATATATCCTTTGCATTTAAATCCTATCGTATAAGTTATTCGTATCCGTATCCCTATTGCGTTGGGAACCACTAGTTTTAATCGACCCGTTTTACTATTGAAAAAAAGCTTAAAGTTCGGATTTCTAATATCTGCTCCCGATTAACAGTTACCTTTTTATTGGTTACTGGCAAAGATCCATGGACAATTGGAAGAACAAAAATGTTCTTCCCTTCCCCCTGGTACCGAAGAAGTTATTATAAAATTAAGTTCCCCTTACCTGAATTTATTCTTGGACTTATCATATAGTCGATGTTGGTCCTAAAATCCTTAAGGATTCGCTAAAATGGACCTATCATCCTTGCCAACTAATTTTTTCTCCTTTTTGCCTACTTTGAAGCTCACCATACTTGGGATGTCCCTAATCACTTTTCCAGGAGGTTTTACTAATGCACTTTATTGGTCGCAACAAATGCATGTGGCATAAAATCTTGAAAAAGGAACCATAAAAGCCAACAATTAAAAATGCAAGGTAGACAATCTTACTGTTGGGAGAAACCGGTGTAGACTAACACTATAGGATCTGTCTATAACTTAGACTTAGGTTTGGCCGATGCCATAAGAAATCTGAGACTCCCTCCCCGTTTGGAGCAAAATATACAAATAAGAGATTCCGTAGTCTCCTGTTTCCTGCCATGTCTCTTAAAAGGCCGCTGATTCTTAGGTGCGGCGTACAATCGGGAATTCACTTAGATAGTTGACTGCTCAGACTATTACCTGAAGTCCTAAATTATTCGTCATACACTAACTAGATTGCTGCTTCTTTTTTAATCCTTGCAAATTGTTTGATCTAGATTTTCCACTATAATAGATTCTTTTCATTGGAGCTTTTTAACAATCGATCCTTTCAGCCCACATTCGTTTGGTATCTGCAGTTTTGTTTCGCTATTGTAGGATCGAGATAACCCTACATTTGAAGGCAGAAATCTCATAACTCCTGATTTTCGGACCAAAATCTTTCATAGAGGAAGCAATATCAATTGTAGTGAGTATTTGCACTCTTTTGCTGACTACTTGCACGTTACAGTTAAATTTTACATTCGCTTTGCGAGGCAATATCTGTAATGCTCTCCCGCTTTGTAATTCTTCTTCATTTTGGTCTTGACGATAGGCTGGAATATATTTCAGTTATCCTATCATTAATGAAATCGGAGGTCTTAATCTGCCTATGGCCTTCGATCTGAAAATAGCATTGTTTATTATAGTTTCTACCAGGTATTTATAATATCATTAGTTTTTTTTGTATGGGGTCGTTCAAAGTAATATTAAGTAATATTGAATATTCAGAGCTGGAGATACAATGTACTTTCGCTACTGGTATTGTGAGGCTACCAATACTAAAGCAGGGCTTACACTTACCATGTAGCTTTTTGTCTTATAATTCCGTAATATCCGTGAGACATTTGGTGTAAATTACGATATTCTCCTAAAGGGGTTCGAAATATTTTTCCCATAAGCATAGGGCTTTAAAAGGCATGTCCTTCGTCTGAGTATAGGTCCGAAAGTTGTTGCATTGGACAACAAGGTAAGATAAAAAGCCGATTTGGCATTTAATTGACTAATGGAATCCTTGGCTATAAAATTAACTTTAAAGGGTGGGTTCTGATATATTTCGAATCCAAAATCTTTCCCAAGGAGGTAATTTTCACATTTAGCCTAAACTTTTTTAACCAACTCAATAAAATTAGACCTGGAATTTAAAATTTCTATTTCCATCCTCCACCTTGTTTCCACCCTCCTGGCATAATTCCTAAATCCCGGAAGGAACTGACTTCAGAAGGTCGAATTTTTATCAATCGCAAAATTTGAATTTTGGCCTCGGCCGCATTATTCTGGTTATTGAATTCTGAGTTTTTACATAAGCGAAAGCTAAGGCCAACCAGTAACAGAAAAGGCAAAACCATTTCCAATGTTTAGTATAATTTGTAATAATATCCTTTAATCCAAGTCAGATGATAGAGTTTTGCGAGTTCAAACCCATTGTAAATCACAATAATTTTTAAAGTATTTTAATTTTCTGGTAATCATACTAACGGTAGTAGTAATTAATATTGAAGCTATGGATAGTGCAAATTTAGACGGAACCTACTATCAAGGTTGCGGAGGCATAAGCGATTTATTGGGCTCAACATAATACTGAAAATCATTTGCGTTAGGTAATATAACTGGGGAGTTTAAATACCCTCCTTTTTGGTCAGGTCAATCGGGTATCAACTTTGGTTCATTAAAATCGCCGGATACCAATCACATTATCGCGCAATACCTTTAATATTTAAGTCACCAGCTAAACCCAAGGCTTCCAAGACCGTATTTTGCTCTCCAGCTTACAGATAAGTGCCCGTCTATTTACCTGCGCCCAGAAAATAGTAACAGTGAAATTTTTTTTAGTCGCAAATTAATAATCGATCCTTTAGATAGTCCCTTTAAACCGTTCTTGTCAATAAGTCTTAAGCTTTCCCCAGGAGAAGAGTCCCAGTAATTTTTATAGTGCCCAGCAACAGGGAAATCTATATCACCGTTCTTATCCATTAATACTTAATCCATTCTTCCAGGCTCATGCCCCGTCTACAAAGCCTTCATAATATTGAACGGTTACAACTACCTGGGGATCTAAGGTAGAACATTAATACTTTATAACATCATCAATCTTAAACCGGTTTAAGAATTGGAATTTGCTGACTATAGTTTTTTCAAACGCCTGGCAATTTTGAAAGTAGCCAACCTTCCTTTTTGGATCACAGGAAGATAGCAACAATAATGAATACACCTAGAAGACAAAAGGCTTTTGCTCCATAAATTTTGGATTTTTTAAACATAATTTCTTGGATTCTAATGGCAAGTATATGAAAATTTACATTGTAAAAATTTTCTTGTTAGGTATTTGTATCGGCAGCACCTATTGCTTCCTCAGTATGCTTGCTTCTTTTTTATCGAGTTTACAGAGAATCCGAATTATATTTGAACATATGTCGGGCACAATTTTGCTTCATCAATTAAACCGTGTTCTCATTAAAAAAATGATTTCGAACGCACAAATTCGTTAATTTTAGACTTCGTATTCCTTCGTAAAATAACTCCCTGGACTTACTAATCATCAATTTTCTTGTATAAGTAAGGAAATAGTATCTTCCCATTTGGCCAGTAGTTCTCATAATAATTTTTCGCCCGGTCTAAGTCCGGTAATTTTAATATCAATATCTTCCTGGGTACTTAAGTCCGGATAACTTGATGCTTTTTTGGTAAATCGAAAAATCCTTAACAGAATCCACCCAGTTCCCAAAATATAAAAAATTTTTCCTTTCCCGCCTTGTCCATTCCACCGCCTCAGACAATTGTGCAGCTTCTGGAAATGGTCATAAAATAGCGTGTAATGTCCTTATGTGTTAACTGTTTAGAGGGCTCCCTTTTCTATTTTGTTTTTTTAAAGAGTGGGATTACGGAACCATTGGAACCCAATACATTTCCAAACGCGTGGTATGAACTTGGTTCTCTTCCTGTTGTTCCGCACAGCTGATATACATTTCGCTATTCTTTTGTCGCCCCCATTACATTGGTCGGGTTCACTGCTTTAATCTGTGGAGACAAAAATAAATTTATTCAAATTATTACCAAGGAAAGATCGCACTATGGATTTAGTGGCCGCCCAACATTGATCTTTATGCTTCAATAAGAATTAATACTCCATTAGGGTACATGGCTTATAATGCGGCAGCATGAAAAAACCATATGCGGCTTAATAAATCCTGGAAAAGGATTACTAGACATTCTATTTTATCCCTAATATCCCTACAATTGGAATAAAATTATGAAATCCATTCTGCTTTAACTCTTGTTGCAGATCATAACAGGGCTGATTCGGCTGATCGATAACAATTAACGATTTGTAATTCACAATTTGCAATTTGTCTAAACAAGCTCACTACCAATGGAGCCTGCTCCACCGGTAACATAATGTTACTTTGTCCTTTAGCTCATGGATATTCTTTTATTTTAATATTAATCGAACCCGGATCTAAAAAGATCTTCGATCTGAACTTGTTTTATTTGGGAAATTTTCAGTTCTCCCAATTGATCAAATCTTCAATGGGTGGTAACCAATTTTTACCTGCACCTGAAAATCTACCAGCCCCTCTACCACTCCTCAGAACCGATTATGATCAATATTCTGGATTGAAAAAATAATCTCGGAAATATCTTGCTCTTTATAAAAATCCTGTTAGTATCTCCGGACCATATAAAGACCCCTTACCCCATTAAATATTTTTCCTCTTTTTCTATCCTTATTCATATATAACCCACCATTTAGAAATGCTACCACTTATGGCTCGTCAATGATTTTGGGTAAGATTCCTGATTTCCAGCACCATAAATAATTACATTCTTCGTAATCTTAAATTGCTTTTACAAAGTTTGTATAAGCCAGTTTTAATACTATCGAGATGCGTTAAGGCAATAAAGTTTAATAAACTATGAATAATAATTATTGACAAGGGAACGGTAAAACCACTTCCATAAAATCCATTTCCGATTAAGATGACCAATGAAAATGGTATAATACTGGAAGAGACATATGGCATTAAATGATATTATATACATCCCTTACCCCAGTTGCGAACCTAGAACGCCTTGTATGAGCCAAGTTAATTAAAAAAGGAAATTGGCCCAATTAATTATTATTAACAGGTAACTGCAAAGCATTTATCCGCTATCAAAGTTGAGTGTAAGGTAAAACGGATAGATAGGAAACACAAAAGTAATGGATACCAACGATCAAAATCGATTTCACCAATAAATCCAATTTGGAAGTGTTATTTTTGTGCCCTATTGGTTCAGTAGTGTTGTATCATTTGGTCATATATTTTAAAATTACTTCAATTACACGGTCCAAATCCGCTGTTCGAGGTTGGAACCACTAAGGACAGACCACAATCCCTTCAAATAAATTCTTCGGAAGTGCATCAACATAATTGGCACATTCCTTCAAACACAAGGTTGCAAAATACGCATGGGCTTCCATAAAGGTCGGGATTCTATATCACTTCCAGTCATCGAATGCTCTATATTTCCCGAAAATTTGTACGCCGATAGGCGTTAAAATACATGTAAGCACCTATTTGAAGTACATACCTGGCCTTTCCTCCAAAAATATTCCAATTTCAAATTATGCCCCACCTAACAAATATATAGATATATAGAGATACAAAATTGGCCCTAATCTTAGACCCCCACTCTATCATCCAGCAATTCCATTTGCCCTCGTCCAATACCCGCAGGGAATTTGGCTCTATACGATAGTTTATAGCTATAGCTGAATTTGGTAGTGGGGTGGCATCTGTCCCTCGCCTGTGTTGCCAAAAAGAACGGCATTTTTCCTTATGTTTTTTTTTATTCTTTGCCACCAATGCGCCACCACCTGGAGGGTTGTAATTATCTTGTTCCCATTAAAGGATAAAATACCAATATCCCAAACTACCACATTTAATACAGCCATAGGTACTACACAATGCCTCGGCGCTATCTTCCAATACCCGGAATAACATATTGGCCTCACCATCTGTTTTTACTTCATTACCTTGTTACGGCATCCCGTAAGATGTACGGCAATAATGCTTTTGCTTTTTACCTTTTGCAATTCATCCTCATCGCCATTTTTAATAAGTCAGGAGATATATTCCAGTATCCTTTACGCTATCAACGAAAATTAGGCCTAGCTCCCAAATAACAAAGGGATTTGGGCGATGCAGAAAAAGTAAAACTTTGACATTATTCACTTCGTACCATAGAACGCCCTAGCAGCACCCAATCCCAAATGAATGGCAGCAGTACCAGAATTAATGCAGCAACATGAACTCATTAATTCAAATACACTTTTTATACTGGCCTCAAAAACCGTTAACATTGGGTCCCAAAGGAGCTCGCAATTCGTATCAAAAAGCTTCTTTACATAGAGCTGTTCATTTTACCCCCATTATGTGGGGATGAAAAGCCATATTTTTGTACTTGTAATGGGTCATTAAATATTCAGTGTTTAATGTGGAAGTGTCTACACAAAAATATATATACTTTTCTGTATAATTCCATTATGGCCATCTTAATTTGTTAAGATAAAAAATATCGTTTAAATACCTTAAATGAACATTTTTATCATCACCAAACCTGTTTTAATTTATAGATATTTTTTACATTTCTCAGCAATAATCGAAAACCTAATAATGTACACTTTAAGGCATGTAACATTGCCATTAGAAGCATCTTCTAATAATAATCTCTTCCATATAAAGGAAACCAACATTTGCCAAACGAAGAAATTGACACAATAATATACGAAAAAAAGTACATGCTATTCAAATCAATTAATGGAAAATCAAATTGACACATTACTTACCTTCAATTATTTCGAAAATTTTCTAAAGCACAAAATAACACCTCTCTAAAAAACACCTGATAATTGATTGTTAATTATGAAACCATTAAAACTTAATTTTCCACGCAACCCAAGAAGCAAAAAAATAAAAAATACTCCTTTTTCTTTTTCCGCTGGTGTTTTAATTGCGCTGACAAAAAAGACTTTTTTTAGATTGTAAAGAAAAATACACTTTAAACCCATGTTTATGGCGAAAAATCAAAATTTATCTTAGAAAAGTGGTATTTCAATCGAAATAAGCAAACTTCCTGAAATCCAAACTACTCCGTACCCAACGTAAAACCACCATTGCACCAAGTGGTTGTAGTTCATCGAATAGCAGGTAATTTTGCCGATGATGTTGTAAAAATAAAATAATATTGTAGAACCCAAAATGAATATCCGTTAAATTAAATGTCTTGACTTATGAAAAATTTCACCCCTCCCCCCGAAATCTCCTTGCCAAGTGACCCTAGTCCAGTTTTGTCCTTTTTTTAAGTTTTTCCTGCAATAAGGATTCCGATCTTTTAAGCGGATAATGTAGTGGAAAACCGACAATCCTTTTTGGTCAATGAACGTGGTAAGTCACTTTAAGCAAACAATCCATTGTAAAGCCTTTAAGCAACGATAACTTTTGAAAACGAAAAATGTAGCTATAACAGAGTAACACCACCTAAAATGGGTACGGCTTTTGTGGTCAATGGAAAAAAAAAAAAAAAAGGACTAATACGATAACGTATACTCCCCACGATACTGATCGAAACCGGAAACGATGAGTTCACATTCACTGCGGTCACCAATCAGATAATACGGTGACTGAGGAAACCGGCTCTGTTACAGTGACCGTGACCCGACAAGATCCGACTACAAAGAACTGTGGAAATGGGTGGCCTGAAGGCGTTTCCGGGAGCGGAAGGATTTGGTAGATTTGCCACTCGGCGGTAGAAGGCGGAAAAGGGTTATCCACTAACAAACCTAAAGTGATAGCGGATGCGGGAAGTTTTAAGGGAAGCCTTGAGCTCATCCAGGTACGCAGGAGAACATTGTAATTTGACGTAGGTTTGCACCATTTGAGGCCAGAAAATTATTTCGACATTCCCTATGGAAAAAGGAATGGTGACCAATTGCCGGACAAACAGGCTCCCGGAGGTTGGTATCCTGATCAAAGGCGGGGAAGCTTGAACTAAGTGCCAGCAATGTTATTGTAAGGTAATGTTGAGGTCCCGACTTCGGTTCCAGCACATTGGGGGCCGCCTCCAATGAAGGATCGGGAATCTAAACATTACCGCTATTCCGGCAATAAAATTAGAGGAAGTTATTAATAGATCATTGTAGTGTTAGTTTGGGCCCAGGGATGAAACATCTCTTTGGTGGCGGTTCTCAGCAGTACGTGTGAGCAAGCGTAACCATTCAAGAAATTTGTAATCAGTTGCCGAAAGTGGATATGGCCTGTTTAAGCTATTAAAGAACAATAAAGAACCATATCCATTATCAGCAATAACCCTTTTTTGCTATAACAAGGAAAGGAACATTAAGGGCCAATTGGCCCATAAGCGGAACCTTCCAAATTTTGAACAGATAAACAATATTATCTACGGCTAGCAGGGGCGGGAACAATCCGAGTATGGGAATAAATTCAACGCTCCCTAAACATAAAATTCAAAGGCGCCGTTCCATTTCATTTGGAGGTACGCTTCCGTACAGGGAGAAGAGGACGGAACCGGAAATGCCGGGGACACCTATGGCATTTTATTCCGGAAACATTGGCAGCCTCCGGTCAAAGCGAATATTCCTCGAACCTTAAGCCCTATTTAAAATCATCTCCATTTTGAATTCGTCAGATATAACCCATAAACCGGCAAGTGCCCCTGGACGTTGAACTTTTTGAACCATGTCGGAGCCAGTTTTTAAGACCCGTTAGGGAAATGAAGGTAGATTCCAGGATCACACAATAATTACAGCAGCGGACAGGGTCTCTTGTCGATTCAGGATCGTTTCCCCAGCAATATCAAGGCGGGTCTGCACCCAAAGATAGCGACAAGGCGGAATTAGGCGATGCTGGGAATCAGCAAATGACTAAATTCCGGCGGATGCGCTAGGGACACAAGCAAGGATCCACCGCGTTTTATAACCAACTAGAAGTGTTTCTACACGCGCTTTACAATAAACTAATATCTATTCCATAAAAGTAATTAAATCCGCGGGGCATAAGCCCACGGGGCAATTATTCTAATTTTTCCAAAATAATCTCAATTGACATCTCTATGTAAACTTCCTATTCCTTTCCTTTCCTTGGTTCTTCACGTATACGCAATAGTCCTTTCATTACCACTAGCGACTGACTGAGTTGTATAAAATCCACTGCCCCAAAAAGACCTCCCCCCATAATGCCTTTTTTAACTCCTGGGGCATGTAAGAATATCTCAACGAGCAATAAGGACTCTTTACGTGCCTTGCTATTTTTGTCGGACTGTACGTAAGGGAACACATCCTGTATTCAAACAATGAAACATGATCCTTGTCCCCGTGTCTATCTCCAAAAAATGGATCTTCATAGCTTGTACTGAATATCTAGACCGTATGATACAGAAATCCTTCACTATTAAGACTTAGTACGCAATCGACCGGTATTTGGATCGAACAACAAATGATACAGCAGTAAGTCAACGAAACGTTTGTGGCTCTTATGTATATGGGTGCTTGAGCTCACGCTCAAGTCTTATCTTGCTTTTTTTTCGTGCGGAGGCAAGCCTCGGGGTATTTACCCCTCTAGAAATAAAGCCAAGAAATTCACCACAGTGGGCTCTTTTTTATTTTAAATCGCGACTAAGGCCCCACAATATTCAAAATCAACGCTTAACAATATCTAACTTACTAGGCAGTAAGTATTGTTTCAATACATAAGGTTAGGTACATGCAAAACTCCCACAGATGGTACAATTTCAATGGACAGTAAGAATTTGGCATTACTTTTTATAATCTTTTATCAAAGAAGTATTCCTATTTGGTTTCTTTTAGCTACACATCACAGGATTAACATTATTAATTAAGAACACCTTTCAACTCAATAACTCAAGTACCGAAGTTGATTATAGGGTTTTACTTACGATTACGACCAATAAACACTTAGAAAATCCACTAGTAACACTAGCAAATAAAAGACATCTAAACATTAACGAACTACTAGATTTTTTCCATAATAGCAAACTTAAGTGTCAGTAAAAAATACTTTGAGCACCAAGACCGCGGCATTTTAGAAGTTTAACAACACATCTGTTGGAGCTAAACACTTCGGAAATCCCTGAAAAAATTTCACACCACAATAACATTCTTAATCAATAATTTAAAGCAACACACCGCCTCCTTCAAAATTTTCGAAACAGAGTTACAAGAACAATCTTGAGTTTAGACACTTTTGGTTTACTCCATTCCAATATTGATGCTATTCGCCGCCTAAAATCCCACAATTTGCCTATTTGTTTTTTTTAATGCTCTGGTATTCGCTTTTAAATTCAATATCGGATGGAATGAAGTATCAAAGCTGAGCATGAACTATCTATTTCAATTGTTTGGAAGAATTGTCGAAAGTAGAAAAGCATCTCATTTTGGATTGTGACATAATCCATATAAATAATTCAAATACCAGCAGAACGCCTTAATATATTAAAAGGTCAAAAATAATACGCTTATTATCAAAAAAAACTAAATGACCTAAATGTTAAAAAAATTACCAGTCAACGAGAAAAATTTTTAATCAAATCATGAAAGAAAGGGTATTTCATCCCGAAATCAAAAATTGAAACATCCATATCAAAAAATCAAATCGTAAAAACCACTAATCACGACAAATTGGAGCGCACTTACCTAAATTTTAGAAACGCTTATCGATGAGTTGTGAAAATAGAATTATTGTTAAACCCCAATTATATCCATTTATTTAACGTCTTAGAACTTTATGAAAATTTTTCCGCCTCGAATCTCTTGCTAGTGACCCCTAGTTAGTTTTGTACTTTTTTTAAATTTTTCCTTGCAACAAGGTTCAGGAACTATTAGCGAATAATGTAGTGGGAAGAAAATCCAATTGGAATGAACTAAAGAAGTTGATTATTGATTAAGCAAATGCAGTATTTACTACCGTAGCGAAGATCAACCTGTTTCCTTTAAACATGCCTTTATCGAACACATCTAAGCATTTTTGTATAGTGAAAAAGGAGCGTAGAAGATATAAAGTAGTTCAAAAACCAAAGATGAATGGGTAGATTTTCAACCATAGAAAAACGGACCGTATAAGCTGTTTTTACACTCCCTCAACAGATTTACAATGGCTAAAGATGACAGTTGAGATAACCTTTAGAGGTCACGCACATGAGGGACGAAAGTAGCCTCAGAGGTAGTTGTAGCGCGTGTGAGGTTACTGTACGAGCCAGTTACAGATGTTGTTGAAGACATTGTAGAAATCCACAAACGGAGGAACGCCTGTGGTAATAGAGCCCCCTTCATGACACTTTTAATGAAAAGAAAGTGAGGTAAATCATTACCGAGGTTAGCGAACCCAAAAATGTACCAAGAGGTAATAAATGAGGACAATACATAACCTATACCAAATACTATAATTCTGGAGGAAGTTACATCGCTGAGAGGTACCATACAGAAGAAGTGGTGACCGAGAAATAACTACTTGAAGAAGGAATACATTTCACATATACCACAGTCTGTCACGCAATCGCCAGATTAATAGTGTAACGGAAGAAACCGGGTTTCGTAATCGTGACCGACAGACCTCCGACTACGAAGAACTGTGGAAATGGGGTGGCCTGAAGGCGTTTCCGGAGCGGAAAGGAATTTGGGTAAGATTAGCCCACGGCGTAGAGGCTCGGAAAGGTTACCACGTAACAAAACCTAAATGATAGCGGATCGGGAAGTTTTTAGGGAGCTGAGCTCATCAGGTACCAGGTACCATTGTATTTGAAACGTAGGTGGCACCATTGAGGCCAGAAATTATTTCGACATTCCTATGGGGAAAAGGAAATGTGACCAATTGCCGGACAAACCAGCTCCCGAGGTGGTATCCTGATCAAAGGCGGGGAACTTAGGACTAGTGCCCGCAATGTTATTGTAAGGTATGTGAGGTTCCGACTCGGTTCCAGCACATTGGGGGCCGCCTCCAATGAGGATGGAATTAACATTCCCAGCTTATTCCGGCATAAAATGAGAACATTATTAATAGATCATTTGTATGTGTTAGTTGGGCCAGGATGAAAACTCTCTTTGGTTGGCGGGTTTCTCCAGGCAGTACGGTGAGCAACGTACCATCAAAATTGTATCTTGCCGAAAGTGGGATATGGCCTGTTAAGCTTATAACAGAAAAATAAGAACATAATCCATTATCAATACCTTTTTGCCTAATAACAGGAAAAGAACATTAAGGGCCAACTTGGCCCAATAAGCGAACTTCCAAATTTGAAAACAGATAAACACAATATTTATCTACGGCTACAGGGGCGGGAACAATCCGAGTATGGGAAATAAAGATTCCTCCCTAAACAATAATTCAAAAAGGCGCCCGTCCATTTCATTTGGAGTAACGCTTCCGTCGGGAGAAGAGGAACGGAACCGGAAATGCGGGGACACCTATGCATTTATTTCCGGAAACATTGCACCTCCGGTCAAAGCGGAATATTCCTCGAACCTTTTAAGCCTATTTAAAATCATCTCCATTTGATTCGTCAGGATATAACGCCATCACCGGCAAGTGCCCTGGACGATGAACTTTTTGAACCATGTCGGACAGTTTACCCGTTAGGGATGAGGTAGATTCCAGGATGCATCAATAATTAACCAGCCGGACCAGGGGTCTCTTGTCGATTCAGGATCGTTCCCGACCAGCAATATCAGGCGGGTCTGCACCAAATAGCGACTAAGGACGGATTAGCGATGCATGGGAATCAGCAAATGGACGCAAATCCGGCGGATGCCTAGCGACAACAGCAAGGATGCACCGGGCGGTTATTACCAACCTAGAGTGTCTACCGCGCTTACATAAATGTACCGCCAATATATCCACTTATTAAAAAAGCAGGGGCCTCAAGCCCTGCTTTTTTTCAATTTATAAATACCTGTTAAAAATTACCTCCAAAAAACTCACGCTTAATTTAAGGGTTGAGATTACATTAATCCCCTTATAACAGTAATTTTTATTTTCCTGTAACATCAGAATACAAATCCAACCCCTATTTTAAAAAACAAATTTAACAAAATCTGTGCTCGCTCCCAAATTATACTCATTTGTTTTGCAAGTCAACGTGTCGTAAACAACCAATCCGCAAAAAAAGTCAATAAGAATGCACTGATTAACGTTTTTATAGTAATTCAAGTTTAAAGGTTTTATTAATTCAAAAAAACCACCCAAATTTGCATAAGTAACTTATTATATTTTTAATTCAATTATTATGAAAATATTTGGCACAGGCGTGCAGGTTTTTTATTGGTTTAATGTTGCCCAACATGATTAAAACCAAAGCCATACTGTGGTCGGTCTTGATACAATTAACGATTATTACGATATAAATCTCAAAATTTGCACGCCTGAAGGATTGGTATCTCGCGTAAAAATGCAGAGAATTATACAACTTTGTGCTAGCGAAACAAATCCCATACTTTTAGATTTACATACGCATGAATCTGGAAGATCGAGAGACAATGCCCAAGTATTTGGTAATGACAAATTTGAAACGTAGTATGCAAAATCTTGCTGCACAGGCGGAGTACGGTACAGTCCTAGAAAATCCTGAAGCTTATATTGACCAAGTAATAATAGTGGGTTTCTGAAATATTTTGGAATGTTGCCGACATTATAATATTAAACATCTCGTATATGCCAGCAGTTCTAAGCGTTTTATGGTCTAAATAAAAAGGTTTCCCTTTAAAACCACCGACACCATGTTGACCAACCCCATAAGCCTGCTATGCCGCACATAAAAAAGCAATGAACTCATGGCCCATACCTACAGTCAATTTGTATGATTTCACCCTACCGCTTTAGTTTTTACAGTCACTTAACGGGGCCATGGGGGCGGCGCCAGATATGGCCATGTTTCTTTTTTAACAGAAGCCATTATTCAGGCAAACCAATTAAAAGTCTTTTAACCAAGGTAATCATGGAACGGGATTTTTACTATATAGATGATATTAACCGAAGGAGTGGTACGCATTTTAGAAAAGGATTAAACTATAGAACTAAAGCAAGGAGATAAAGTAAAGATATACAATATAGGATATGACAATTCCGTTAGGCTACTCGATTTCTAGAAGCTATTTTGGAAGAAAATTTAGGTACTAAGGCGCAACGCAAATCTATTACCAAATGCAACTCAGGCCGATTGGTAGAACCTGGGCTGATGTAGACGACTAATCAAGGTTAATGATTATCAACCATTACTCCCTATAAAAAAGGGTATCGCCTGCATTTCCCTTAATGGTATATCAAGAATTCTACAATCGCTAAATCGAACAAAACTGAAAAATTAAATAAAAAAATGGGCTTTCAACAGAAAAAAGACATTCTAAGGATATTACTAAACCAGGTCTATTTATACTAGTTATAAGTAATCGTAGTAAAATAAAGTAAACAGCATTAGAGAAAGGGCTGTAAGAGGGCTGGACCCACTTGTAAGAACCATCTTGAAGGGTTCAAGGAAGGCTGGATTCAAAATATTAAAAGCTTTCAATAAAAAAACAAATTCAGAATCTCCGTTGCTGAGATAACCAGGCATTATTTTGATTAAGTTTCACCAATGCTTCAATCCAAATATCGCTCATCAAAATGGTGCGCTTAATAATTTACCACGGTGCAATCAGCCTCGAACGGTAGAAAAGTAAATTGCTTTAGAAGGTTTTGCCCGATATTTTTCCCGCTTGCTGCTTTCCTATTTATCGGGAAAACAACAATGTAGAATTATCATCGACAATAAGAAAAAGGATTTGATTGCTCTTCTTAATGAAGGGATATTAGCCGGAACAGACCCCGAGCGTATTGAAGTATCGGGGAGATATCCAGAATAGAGATCAGCGTATTGTGGAAGCCTGCTGATATTGCACTAGGCCTTCTGGGTAGTCGCAATCAATATTATGGTCAAGAAAAAACATTTTCAAAAACTCTGGAAAAAAAACAAATTGCAAATTGGGGCTTAATCAAGCTTTGAATAAGGAGATCGAAGATAATAATTGGAACCTCTTCCTATTACAATCCCCAAATCACTGAAAAAGCCTTGGATTTAGCGATAGGAGCTTATGACGAGAAGATTAATGAAAGCCTACCTTGAATTATAAACCCAATTTTATCTTGGGAGAAGGTTGGTTTAATGACCCCACCAATGGCGTTGTTGATTATAAATGGCCTGGCCATTCATTAACAGTTTATTTTGGCTGGACGCAAATCGACCCCCCACTCGACACCGTTTTTTATAAGAAAAAACACAAAGGAGTTTCTCGAGTTTTATAGTATTTTTTTTAGTGAAAATGGTTTTCCGATTATGGGAAGAAGTGTTTGCTACCGTATAGCAGCACCACTCCTTTACGTCCCTTGGTGCATTAATTACACCTAATGAGATTTCTCCGGTTTGGCGTTCCGTGCACTCGATCTTACTTGGAGTTTTTTTTCATTGAACAAAATTCGCTTCAAGAGGGAACAGTTACACAGGGTTTATTTTTCGAACCGGACATGAGTATACTAGACCTACTCCGGAACCGGTAGTTGCCAATGGTCCTTGCGAATCCTCATAGTGGCTTTTTTATGTTCGACAACTACATTCCACTTTGGATGCTCCTGAGCTAAAAATTACTAATAGAAGTAGCAGACTTCTCAGTGACTAATAATACTATCGGATGGAGAATTAATAGGGGACAGAAAACACAAACATTGGAATTGGAATTGCTGGTAACAAGACAAAAATCAACCAAAACCAATGAAATATGGAATCACCCAAAGATAAGGAATACATAGCCAACGCGACCCATTCGTCCAAAGTAGATCATAGATGCCGCTTTACAACAGATATTTATATTCAACTGCCTCTCCTGTACCATTTCTGAAATAAAATTAATTTCCTAAAATCAGTGTGGGAAACGTTAAGATTAATGGAATATTAAGTTTAAGGTTTCAGTGCTTAAGATATATACTCAACTCTAATTGGCCGCGACCTTGACCTATAAGTTATAAGGACAAGCCTTACAGAAAATCATAATATATTTTAAAACAATATGGCAATACTTCAACAAATTTCACCATCCAAACAATTTCTTAAAACTAGATTAGATTGAATTGTGCCTAACTTAATATTTTGTACACGGGTTTATCAATTTCGTGAATATTATATCGTAAAAGCCAAGTTTATAGCCTTCTAAGAGATATTTCAATAAAGAAGTTATTAAGCAAGGTTTCATTTCATCGAGTATATTATGACTTAAAATAATAAAAATGACACCACTTTTAATAACTTTTTTCATCTTTGTAACTCAAAATTAAAATTTAAAATGAATAGCAATGTCACTGCAACTAGATTCTGACA